>ERZ1026898.64-NODE-64-length-64634-cov-5.189922_pt1 | contig 64634 bp, 54 predicted proteins | sample MGYA00380178_ERZ1026898 | MGnify/ENA primary metagenome ERZ1026898 (study PRJEB33269, sample SAMEA4719814) | human gut metagenome | biome: human-associated habitat; feature: organic feature; material: feces | place: Cameroon | collected 2013-10 ...
AATACTTCGCATATAAAAATGGATACCTATCATGCACAGTTACAATCTGCAGAATACGCAAGCCGTATGATGAAGCTTGGCTGCTATCTGTTCATGGCAATTGTCGGTCTCATTGGGTTTATGAATCTGGCAAACACCATGATCATCAATATCACCACGAAGAAGCAGGAATACGGTGTGCTGCAAGCGGTAGGCATGACCAATAAGCAGTTGAATCTGAGCTTACAAATACAGGGCTTGATTTTTACGGTTGGCACCATCTGCGTCGCACTTGCTGCCGGTCTGCCCCTTGGCTATGCACTGTTTTCCTATGCGAAGCATAATGGGATTTTTGGAATGAACGTTTATCACGTTCCTCTTATCCCGATTCTTGTTATGATTCTTCTGGTTGGTATTCTACAAATTGTGCTTTCCTGTGTTTTAAGCAGTAATCTGAAAAAGGAAACGCTGGTAGAAAGAATAAGGTATCAGGGATAGCAAGTAATATGTAATGAACTAGGTCTTAACGAAGAGGAGAAATAGATAACTTCCAGTTTGTTGATGCGAAGCAGAGGCAGCAACTTATTGATATGTTTCCACAAACCGATAATGCACTGGACATGTTTTCGCAAACCAACGAGTAAAAAAGAGAGCAGTTCAGACGTCTCAACGCATGTGGAGACGGTAGTACTGCTCACTAAGAGATCATAGAAAAGCGTTCAGAAACTGCATAAATACAGAACTTTTGCGGCCTTTGCTTTACTCCTTGGTGGAGTTTGGTAAGGGTCGTTTTTTGATTATTGAAGATGCAATTCAGTCCTTGAGACTGGTAAACTGCTGAAAGAAGGCAGTTCCGGAATTGATCAGCATCCCTATCTTGCTCTTTTGCTCCACAGGGATTATTTCGGCCGGCCGGATGCATCTCTATCTTGCTTTTCTGTTCCACAGAGATTATTTCGGCCGATTGAATTCATCCCCATCTTGCTCTTTTGTGCCATAGGGATTATTTTTAGCCGACCGGATGCATCTCTAGCTTCTTCTTTTTCACCACAGGGATTATTTCACCCGACCGGATGCATCCCTAGCTTGCTCTTTTATTCCACAAGGATTATTTTGCCCGACCGGATGCATCCCTATCTTGCTCTTTTGTTCCACAGGGATTATTTCGCCCCGGTCAGACACGTCCCCCATCGCTGAAAACATCTCTGTCAGGCCATTCCGTCAACTTCCGATTTACAGAGAAAAGCACCTGTCAAAGAATCTTTGCGTAACGATATATGCTATGTAATGAGATGATTGCTTTACTATGAGTATTATTTCGGGGGATAATAATATCAGGAGGACGTGTGGATTTTTTTACAGGTGCTGGAACCGGAATTATTGTATCTTGCTTATTTTCACCGGATTCACCGGTAAGAACTACGGTCATTATTGTTGGAATTATGATGGTATGTATTGGCTGGTATAAAAAATCAAGGAGCGACAAAAAGGTATTTCAATATATGAAAGAACAAGAGTAATCCATGCTGACAGTATATTTTATCTGTTTATAATCACTCGGATTTGGACTTGATGAGGGGGCTGTCTTTACATAAGCTGATTCCAGGCAAGTTTGCGTATATGCAGACTTGCCTGTTTTTTCTGTTTCGTCAAATTGAGTTTTTCGAAGAGAAACGAGATCAGGTGCGAAGCATATCCACAGCAATCCGGAGCCCGGGGAGATCATTTCTGACAGACAGAATCTTTGAAACATTCTATAATTGAATTATCAAAAACAGGAAAGAACGGAGGGAAAAATATGCTGCGTGAACTGAACAGCCCGGTGCTCTATCTGATCTGCGGCGGGATCATTCTGTTTGTGGCAATTGTCTGTGTGATTGCGCTGGTCCGTGCCTGGAGGGCGGGCATTAAGCTCGGAATGGATAAGAAAAAGCTGAAGCGCGCGGTTACGGCGAGTATCACGTTTTCGATTCTTCCCAGCGTAGGTATTTTGCTGGGAGTCATTGCCCTTTCCGGCAGTCTTGGAATTCCCTGGCCGTGGCTGAGGCTATCGGTGATCGGTGCGCTTCATTATGAGACGCAGGTCGCGGAGGCTGCGTCGGAAGCAGTCGGTATCGGGGCTCTTTCGGCGGCAAATATGACGCCCCGGGCATTTGCAACAATTGCCCTGCTGATGAGCGTCTGCATCATGTGGGGAATGGTCCTCTCCATTTTTTTTAACAAGGGCTACCTGGCTAAAATACAGAGAAAAGGTTCCGGGAAGAAAAAAGACAGCGGCTTTGGAGATCTGGCGATGACTGCGATGTTCATCGGGCTGGTGAGCGCCTATATCGGCAGCTACATTGGGAAATTTGTTTCGGAGAAGGGAATACTGACGTTCTCAGGGAGTGCAACGCCGCTTCTTGTCAGTCTGATTTCTGCGGCAGTCATGGCCGTTTTTACCTGGCTTATCGAGAAGAAGCGGATGGTATGGCTGGAGAGCTTTTCCATCGCGATGAGCATGCTGATCGGTATGCTGGCTGCAATCCTGATGTGAGGAGGGGACAAAATGGTGCAGAAAAAAGCTGAAATAACTGTGGATCGGAATGATTTTCTTGAGAGATATAACCGCAATACGCACCGCATCGGGCGCATCACAACATGCATTGTTCTGGTGATGCTGATTGGGGCTCCCTTCCTGATCGGCGCCTATCTGGGATCGGAGCCGGACCTGGGAGCAGCAGGGCGGGCGTTCCTTTCGGTCGGCCTGGTGTGGACCGTATCCAGTATTGTCGAGTTTCTGGTCTATACCCCGATGCTTGGAGCCGGTGGAGGGTATCTCGCCTTTATCACGGGAAATCTGATCAACATGAAAATTCCCTGTGCCATGAATGCACGGGACATCGTCGGAACGAAGGCGGGAACAACGGAAAACGAGATCATCTCCACGCTGTCCATTGCGACGTCGTCTCTGGTGACCATTCTTGTCCTTGCGGCGGGCGGTCTTCTTCTGCAGCCTCTGCAGCCGGTTCTGCAGAGCAAGACGCTGGCACCTGCTTTTGATAACGTCGTGCCCGCACTCTTCGGAGCCATGGCTTATCAGTATTTCCGCAAGCTTCCGAAGCTTTCGTGGATCCCGCTGCTTCTGATGTCAATGCTGTTTATTCTGGTGCCGTCTCTCGGCTCACAGACCAGCATGATGATCATTCCGTCCGGTGCCGTGACCATTCTTCTTGCGTATCTGACATGGAGAAAAAAGACACAGAACCGCGCACAGGAGCAAGCATAGGAGGAGAGAAAACATGGGAGTATTCATGCTTATATTGAAAATCATCGGCCTTCTGCTTCTGGTTATCCTTGCGCTGCTTCTGATTGCTGTTATACACACGCTTCTGATGCCCGGAAAGAAATCGACGTACGTGGCACAGCCGGATCCGGAGAGGGAGAAGCGGTATGCGGAAAAACTGTCCCGAATGATCCGGTATGAGACGGTCTCTTATCCGGGTGAGCACGATGTCTCAAAGTTTGAAGGCTTTCACGATGTTCTGAAGGAGCTGTTTCCCCGTGTCTTTCAGGAGCTGGAGGTGACGGACATTGACGGAAATCTTCTGATTTACTGGAAAGGAAAGAAACAGGAAAAGCCGCTGGTCCTGATGAGTCACCAGGATGTGGTTCCCGCAGAGGGGACATGGAAGCACGCGCCCTTTTCAGGAGATATCGCGGAAGGAAAGGCCTGGGGGCGCGGAGCCTCCGACACAAAATGTTCGGTCATGGGATTTTTTCAGGCATGTGAGGAACTTCTGACAGAAGGCTACCTGCCGGAAAACGATGTTTATCTCTCCTCCTCCTGCACAGAGGAGTGGGCAGGAGACGGATGTCCGAAGCTTGTCGCAGAGATGAAGCGGCGAGGCGTAAGACCATATCTGGTTTGCGATGAGGGAGGCGGCATCATCACGAATCCGATCGGGGGAATCAAGGGAAATTTTGCGATGGTCGGTGTCTTTGAAAAGGGAAAGGCAGATGTAAAGTTCACGGCCAGAAGCAATGGCGGTCATGCGTCAGCTCCGACCCGGGGAACGCCGATTGCCAGGCTGGCCGGGTTTGTCACCGATGTGGAAACACACACGCCCTTCCGGAGAAAAATGCTTCCACAGGTTCAGGCCATGTTTGAGACTCTGGCACCCTATGCAGACTTCGGCATGAAGCTCGTGTTCGGGAATCTGTGGCTCTTTAAGCCGATCCTTGTCAAGGCAATGCCGTCCATCTCTGCGCAGGGCGGTGCCATGCTGCAGACAACGATCGCCTTCACGATGCAGAAAGGGTCTGATGCCTGCAACGTGATTCCACAGGAGGCGACACTCGCGGCCAATATGCGATTCATCCCCCATCAGGGCATGGAGGAGAGCCTTTCCGTTATCCGGAAAAAAGCAGAGAAATACAAGCTGCAGATGGAAGTTCTGTCGGCTACAGATTATTCCCGGTCCACAGATATTCACGGAGAGGCCTTTGGACTGGTACAGAACGTCATTGCGCAGACGTTCCCTGGCTGCGCGGGAAGCCCCTATGTCATGACCGGAGCGACAGACGCCAGAAATTATGAGGAAATCTGCGACAATGTCGTACGCTTCGCCCCGGTTATCTATGGCCCGGAGCAGATGAAGGGCATGCACGGACTGAATGAGAATATCGAGACAAACTGCCTGCCGGGCTGCGTGGATTTTTATAAGAATCTGATCAAAGCGAATGCTTGAAGGGGACTCGATGAAGAAGAACTGGGAGAAGTGACCAGACGAGGAAAAGCCGAGATCAGCTCCGATAGAACTGAATGATTTGTCTGAGTAGCGGAGGAGGCGTTTTGCTTCCTCCGTTTTTTCTTTCCAGATGAAATCCGTCAGCGTTTCTCCTGCTACAGCACAAAAGAACAGGATTGGGATGAATCCGCACGGCTCATATCCTTGACGATCACATGGGCCTTTGACCGCTTCAATATCTGCGCAGATCCTCTGCTGAGCATAGGTTTCGAGGTGTTTTTCTGGTATGTGCATTGTGTACCAGATCTGTTTTATCTAAAAAGACGAAGATAAGGTATAATATCTGTACGATATTTATGATTGTTGTTTCATCAATTTGAAGGATGAAGCAGAAAAAACTGAGAAAAGGAGGCACGAGATGAGCGAGATCAGGATGGACAAACTACCGAAGACACTGGATGAATTAAAGGCAATGCCGCAGGCAGAGCTGACCAACCCGGAAGAGGTGGCTGCTCTGACGGTGGCGGTACTGGCGCTGTATCCGGAGAATCCGGCGGAGACAGAGAAGATGCTGGATTTTCTGCGCGGGCCGAGACCGTTGAACGGGATGGACAAGCAGTTTATCAAAGACCGCTTTCGCGGAAAAGAATATCTGATGCAGTCTTATTTTGCAGGTGCCACGCCGGAGAACAACTATACTCCGAAGCTGCCCTATCGGATCTCGATCTCTGAGAATGCCTCCAGCCGCAGCCAGTTTGGAGAGGGGTATCTGACCTTGTATGTGGCCTGCAGCGGTGCAGACAGTCCGAGACCGTTAAAGCTGCGGAATAAGCCGTCCACCGGACAGTGGTTCTTATGGGAGCAGCAGCTTCTGACTGGAATCCGGATTCCGAAGTCGGCGGATCCGTGGGCATAAAGGCATCGGTATCTCGGGGGATAGAAGCGCCGGCAGCCGGGAGACCGGAACGGAAGAAATCGGATGGAGGATGCAGAAATGACGGATGAGAAGAGATCAGCTCCAAGAGTGGATGGTCAGCTTCGGCACAATATTCTGCGAATGCCGGAGACGGTTTACGATGCGACTGGTATTGTCATCAACGGGCGCTGCATCAAAAGCTTTGTTTTTACAACAGATCTTGCCATTATCCGCAACTGTGACGCGGACGCGGTATTTGCGGTATACCCGTTTACGCCGCAGCAGGCAATCAGCGATGCCATTATCAAGGCATCCTACATTCCGGTATTCTGCGGTGTTGGCGGAGGAACGACCCACGGTCTTCGGACCGTGGGCCTTGCAAAGGATGTGGAATGTCAGGGAGCGATGGGCGTTGTGCTCAATGCGCCGATCACGAATCTGAATCTGCGGGCAGTGGCACTGGCTGTGGACATTCCGGTTATTATCACGGTGACCAGGGAGGATACGGACATTGAAGGTCGGCTGCAGAACGGTGCATCGATTCTGAACGTAGCCTGCGCGGCGCAGACGCCGCAGGTGGTTCGGAAGATCCGAGAAGGCTTTCCGGAGGTGCCGATCATCGCCACCGGAGGACAGACGGAGGAGACCATTGCCGCAACCATTGCCGCCGGTGCCAATGCAATCACATACACCCCGCCGAGCACGGCGGAGCTGTTTAAGAAAATGATGGGGAAATACCGGGAGTAGCAGTCCGGGAAATATAATACTTGCAGAAAAACAGCGACTTAAATTATATTAAAAGACAGGTGTGCAAAGGACTGATCATACAGGAAGAGCAGGATACCGAATACATGACATTATCAACACGAAACAGCAGAGGCTTTACTCTGGCGGAGCTTCTGATTACAGTTGCCATCATCGGTGTTCTGGTTGCAATATCGATTCCGGTTTTTGCCTCTCAGATGGAGAAAAGCCGTGAGGCAACAGATCTTTCCAATGTTCGTGCCGCATATGCGGAAGTGATGGCGGAAGCGATTACAGAGAATATGGAATATCAGGAGAAGAAGGTTCTGCTGAAGCAGAAGCAGGATGACTGGCAGTCGGCTGATTCGGTGACGATCGGCGGAATCACCCATGCAAAGGGTGAGAGGGATACGGACCACTGGAGGGGAACTCCGGGGGCGGGCGGAACGTGCACTGTTTCCTTCGATCCGAAGAAGGGAATCCTGTTCGATTGGACAGGCGGCAGCGGAGATGGAAACGAGAGCGGACCGGCGATTGATTTCGATGAGAATATCCATGGAATTGTTGAAGAGACCGGATTGCTGACACAGTATCCGACATCCATGTTTGAAATGGATTCCAGGTGTCCGAATTCTGTCATGGTTCCGCAGGTGAAAGAGAAGCTGAGAGCAAACAGCCTGCTGAAGTATGGAACCTGGGCCTATCTGGGGGATACCAGGGATGACTCCAAATCCACCTATCTGTTCTGGACCTCGGTGAATACGGACGAAGTTGGTCCCGGGACGAAGATTCCGGTCATCGTCAGTAAGAAAGGCGGAGGCTTCTACATCTCGGAAACGACAACGGCTGCGAGAACGAATCAGAAAGGTGAGCAGACTCATATTGCGATAGCGGATCATATTTGGAACGCTTACGGATTCCGGCCGTATACGACAGGAACGCGGTACGAGACGCTGGAGGATGCATACAAGGCTTACGCGAACCTCCTGACGACAGAGGAGAAGTACTCCGACTATAAAGATACCTTGCCAAAGTAATTACAGAAGCCTTCGGCACAGCTGGAAGGGAAATGTCACCATGAACGGTACAAAATCTGCGCTGCAGATTATGAAGGTGCTTTTCTATGCTCTTATGACAGCCATCCTCGGATGGTTTCTTTTCATGCAGCTTTTCGGTGCAAATGAGCGGAAGGCGGATTCTTATTTCGGATCCCTTTATGAGCAGGATTCTGTGACCTGGGTGAAGCCGGACGGGACAGAGGAAGAGATTCCGGTGCCCGGCAAGTATGACGTGCCGGCCGGGCAGACGATGGTTCTTACCATGACGCTCCCGGAGGATTATGAGAACACCGCGGTTGCCATTCGCTCCTCGCTGCAGGACGTAGCCTTTTATGTTGACGGTGAGCTTCGGGAGCAGTACAGCACGAAGGACACAAGGCTTGCGGGAAAGAATTCCGCCAGCCGGTATGTCTTCTGCCCCACCTCTTATCAGGACGCCGGGAAGGAGCTCCGCATTGAGCTTACGACCTATACCGCCAACTATTCCGGCGTGGTCAATCCGATCTACTGTGGCAATCCGGCCGCAATCTGGGAAACCGTCTACAGTGAATATGGCGTATCGACGTACATCGCCTTCTTTATTCTGTTTGCTGCAATCATCACCATTATGATCAGCATTACGCTGCGAATCATTTATCACACGACCTTTGACATGGAGTATTTTGGTTGGAGCATGCTCATGGGATCGGTATGGATGCTCGGAGAATCCAAGATCCGCCAGATCCTTGTTCCCAATGCCTCTGCGCTTGCAGCCCTGTGCTTTGTCATGATCATGCTCTGCCCGCTTCCGCTTCTGTTCTATGCGGACAGCATACAGAATGGACGTCACCGTCACTTGTATCAGATTCTCTGCGGCATTGTCCTTGCCAATTTTATTATCAGTTCTCTTCTGCACCTCACCGGTATTCTGGATTATATCGAAACACTCCCGATCGGGCAGGCAATTCTTGGCATTATCTTTGTCATGATTCTGGTTCATCTCTTCCGGTATGTCCGCACCAGCCGATATCGCTCGGATATTCTTATTTTTCTGGGGCTGCTGCTTGTTATGTTCTGTGTGGGCATAGAGGCCGCCACGGTATATCTTTCCAACATGGTTTCGGGACTTTTTGTCGGTGCCGGAATGATTCTTCTGTTGCTCGTGAATACCATTCGGACGCTCCGTCGAATCCAGCATATGGAAGCGGAAAGGCAGCAGAAGGAGCTTGAGAAGGAGCAGGAGCAGAATGAAGCAATGACGCTCCGGATGATGCAGGCCCTGTCTGCAACGATTGAATCCAAGGATGAATACAGCCGCGGTCATTCTGAGAGGGTGGCAGAGTATGCATCGAAAATTGCAGCGGAGCTGGGCTGGCCTTCGGAGGAAATCCGGAATCTGAAAAACTGTGCGTATCTGCATGACATTGGAAAAATCGGAATTCCGGAGGATATTCTGAACAAGCCCGGAAAGCTTACGGAGACAGAATACAACCTGGTGAAACGACACACCGTTATGGGAGTCAACATTCTGAAGGACATTACGATGATTCCTCATCTGCAGGAGGTGACAAGAAGTCATCATGAGCGCTATGACGGAACAGGGTATCCGGATGGTCTGGCGGGGGAGGAAATCCCGGCTTATGCACGAATTGTGGCCGTAGCGGACAGCTTTGATGCGATGAATTCGCGGCGTATTTACCGGAACGCGCTTCCTCCGGAGACGATTCAGGATGAAATCCGCCGAAATGCAGGAAGCCAGTTTGATCCGCAGGCGGCGGAAGCATGCCTTCGCCTTCTGGAGGACGGCAGACTGGTGCCGGAGGAGACGCCGAAGGATGCAGCATACGATCTGCCGGTGGACAGTGAGCGCACGGTCAATAAGTTTATATCGGATGTTGTCACTACGCTGAAGGAGCAGGAGGAAACCAGAAGCTATGATCTGCTGACGGGGCTTCCGGCGCGAAGTCTTGGAGAACAGCTGATTGCGGGCACCATGCAGAAAACAGACGGCTGTCTTGCCTTTCTTGACATGGATAACCTCAAGAAGATCAATGATGTCTATGGACATAAGGCTGGTGACAAGGCACTGCAGAAGCTTGGCGCGCTTCTGCTCCGCGCGTCATCCGGGGGAGTTGCCTGCCGGCTTGGCGGCGATGAGTTTCTGCTGTTCCTGCCGGAAAATGAGCCTGCGGGTGCGGCAGAAGTGATGGAAATATTATTCGGGCGGTTCCATGACATCACCGAAAACGACCCGGAAATTCATTTTGCGGCGATTTCTGCGGGACTTTGCATGTGTACCAGGGACGAGACGTTTTCGGATTGCTATTCCAAGGCGGATAAGACCCTCTACTACGTCAAGCAGAACGGAAAGAATCAGTTCTGCTTCTATCACGAAATCACAGAGCTGATTTCCGGGGCTTCCTCCGGCGGGAAGGATCTGAAGCAGATTGCACAGTCGCTTCAGACGAGCGGAAGCTATAAAGGGGCGCTGGATCTGAATTATCGTGAATTCACGAGACAGTATGAATACATTCATCAGCTGGTCATCCGTAACCGGTGGAAGTGTTATCTGGTCATGGTTACGATGAAAATCGATGCAGAGGTCCTGCCCGGGATTGAGTCGATCGAGCAGGCGCTTTCGCTGATGGGAGAGGTGATTCAGAAGCATATCCGGCAGGTGGATGTCTGCACGCGCTACAGCGCCATGCAGTATCTGATGATTCTGTTTCAGCCGGTTGAAGCTCAGATTCCGAATATTATGGAACGAATCTTTGAGCAGTATGAGAAGCAGGGAGGCAACGGGGATTTCCGTCCGACATACGAGTATCTGGCCATGTCGGAAACAAAGGATGCATAAAGCGGGACAAACGGGTACACATCTCAAAAATAACGCCCCCGCAGACTTATGTCTGCGGGGGCACTGCTGTATTTACTGCTTCTCGTATACCGGCGTGCAGGTGAGGTGCATGCCGAGACGGCGGAAGAAGGTCTCGTCGACATCCGAGAGGATGACGGAGGAGTGTACTTCGTTGCCGTGGAGGCGGGGAAGCTGTTCCATGGCGAGCTTCGCATGCGGATTGGTTGCGGCGCTGATGGAGAGCGCAATGAGAAGCTCATCGGTGTGCAGGCGCGGATTGTGGCCTCCGAGGTAGACGGTCTTCAGCTGCTGGATCGGGGCAATGGATTCTGCGGAGACGAGCTTCTCCTCATGCGGAATGCCGGCGTATGCCTTCAGGACATTCATAATCGCAGCAGCGGAGGCACCGAGGAGATCTCCGGTCTTTCCGGTGACGATGGTGCCGTCCTCCATTTCAATTGCGGCAGCAGGAAGACCGGTTTCTTCCGCGCGCTTTTGGGCTTCTACGGCAACCGGACGGTCCATGGGAGTGACGTCTGCCTGCTTGAGCAGAAGCTCCTGCTTGTAAAGCTCTTCCTGTCCGGCAAGTCCCTTGCGGACATTGACGGCGCTCGCGTAGTAGCGGCGGATGATCTCCTGCTGGGAGGCCCGGCGGCAGGCATCGTCGTTGCAGATGGCAAAACCGGCCATATTGACGCCCATGTCGGTCGGAGACTTGTACGGGCATTCGTTCATGATGCCCTGGAAGATCTGCTGGAGAACCGGGAAAATTTCGACATCGCGGTTGTAATTGACGGTTGTCTTTCCGTATGCCTCCAGGTGGAACGGGTCAATCATATTGACATCCGCAAGATCTGCCGTCGCTGCCTCATAGGCGAGGTTGACGGGATGCTTGAGCGGAAGATTCCAGATCGGGAAGGTTTCAAACTTCGCATAGCCAGCCTTCACGCCGCGCTGATGCTCCTGATAAACCTGGGAAAGGCAGGTTGCCATCTTGCCGGAACCGGGGCCGGGAGCAGTGACGACAACAAGCTCGCGGGTGGTCTCAATGTACTGGTTGCGTCCGTAGCCATCGCTGCTGAGAATCAGAGGAATGTTGGAGGGATATCCCTCAATCACATAGTGAAGATAGCAGCGGATGCCGAGCTGCTCGAGGCGCTGGCGGAAGTGATCCGCAGCAGGCTGTCCGGTATACTTGGTGATCACGATGCTGCTGACATAGAAGCCGCGGTTCTCAAGGGCTTTTTTCAGACGGAGGGCGTCATCGTCGTACGTGATGCCGAGATCGCCGCGGATCTTGTTCTGCTCGATGGCATCTGCACCGATGACAATGACGATTTCCGCCTTGTCCTTGAGCTGCTCCAGCATCTGAAGCTTGATGTCAGGGGTGAAGCCGGGGAGAACCCGGGATGCGTGGTAGTCATCGAACAGCTTGCCGCCGAATTCCAGATAAAGCTTCCCGAAATGGGACATGCGTTCCTTGATGTGCGCGGACTGGAGCTCCAGATAGCGCTTCGAATCAAAACCGATTTCTGCTGACGTCATTGTCATGCCTCCTGTGATTCCTCCGGCCGGGGCCGGTTTCTGTGTGATATTCCTCCGGTCGATACCGGATTATTGTGTCCACTTTTCTGCGTTCTCGACAAAGCCCTCTCCCATGGCCTCCGTAACGTCGTGAATGACGAAAAAGGCCTTGGGATCGTACTGCTTTACAATGTCCTTGATTTCCACGATATCCTTGTTGCTGCAGATACAGATCAGGATTTTCCGGGAGCTGCCGGAATACATTCCGGTACCGGAAACGCTGGTGACGCCGCGGCTCAGATCATCCAGAATGCTCCGGGCAATTTCATCGGAGCAGTCGGAGATGATCATGGCGCATTTGGCGGTGCGGCCCTGCGTGAGAATCCAGTCCGTGATTTTACCCATGATGAAGACAGAAATCAAGGCATAAAGGGTGTGCTCGACATTGAAGACCACGGCACCGAGGATTACGACAATGCCGTCGAGGAACTGTATGAGCCGGCCGACGCTGTACTGACGGAGATAGCGGTGAAGTGTGTTCCCCAGCATGTCGGTGCCGCCGGAGGTTGCACGGGCCATCAGAAGAAGGCCGGTTCCGATGCCGAAGCAGATGCCGCCGTAGACGGAGACAAGAAGCAGATTTCCGGAGATCAGATCGTACTCCGGGAAAACTGCAAGCTCCGCGGTAATGATCAGCCAGGAGAGGCCGGTGCGCATAATGCTGCGGAAGCCCTCCGTCTTCCAGGCAAACAGGAAGATCGGAATGTTCACCAGAAGGTTGGATACCCACAGAGGGATCTGCAGGGAAGAGTACTCTCCGGTGAGATACTTGATGATGATGGCCAGACCGGAAACACCGCCGGTGACAAGGCCGGCGGGGTCGAAGAAGTATTTGGTTGCAATGGAGGTCACGGTACTTCCGATCAGAATCAGAAGTACGTCTCTGGTTCGAAGCTTTAATTTTTGTTTCATATGGTGGATCCTTTTGATAATTCATGGGAGAGCTCGTCCGTCAGAACGCGGAGAATCTCCGGGGAAGATGCAGCAACCGTTCCCTGCACCATTTCGGGCTTTCCGCCGCCGCGTGCCTGAAAGGCACTGCGAAGAAGGCTGTTCGGGATGCGGGCATCGGCAAAACGGCCGCCGATCAGATATTTCCAGCCGTCCTCGTCATTGCCGACGAGAACCCCGGCGTAGCGAAAGCCCATCTCGCACAGTGCGTTCATAAAGCTGCGCTGGGAGAGCACGGACAGGTCGGATTCAAACAGGAAGAGATCTGTTTCAGACAGCGAAGAAGCTCCCTCCGTATCCTTTCGAATCTGAGCCAGACGGGCCTCAATGTACTGCTGCTCCTTATTGCGGATCGCCTCCTTCAGGGAGACCGTTTCCCGCAGGAGACGCTTTACCCCGGAGGCAATGGTTTCCTGCGGCTCGTTCATAAGGTGCGAAGCCTCCTCAAGCTGCTGCTGGCGCCTTTCCATTTCCAGAAGAGCACGTCTGCCGCATACGAAGGTAAGGCGGGTGGAGTCCTTGCTGCGGTCTGCTGCGAGAATTTTGATGAAGCCGATTTCTCCGGTCTGCCGGACGTGCGGCGCGCAGCAGGCGCAGACGTCAACGCCGGGAATGGTGACAATCCGGACGGCGCCGTCAATCTCCTTTTTGCTGCGGTAGTCAAGCTTCTGCAGAACCTCTGCCGGCGGGTATTCGCAGGCAATGGTTACATTGTTCCATATCACAGCATTGGCTTTCTGCTCCAGGGAGAGAAGATCCTCCGGAGAAAGGACGCCGCTGGTATCCAGCGTTACCGTATTGTCGCTCAGACGAAAGCCGACATTCTCATAGCCCCACTGCCGGTGAAGAAGACCGGAGAGAATGTGCTCTCCGGAATGATTCTGCATATTGGAATAGCGATGATCCCAGTCGATGGCACCGTGCACCTTCTGCCCGGGGATAAGAACAGAGGAAAGTGCTGCGCCGGTGTCTTCGGAAGGAAGCTCCAGGGTGTGCGTGATGATGCGGTCTCCGGAAATCTGCACGTCGATCACAGGAAAGCCCGCGAGCATGCCGCGGTCCGGCGTCTGTCCGCCCTCCTCCGGGAAAAACAGGGTCGCAGACAGAATAACCTCTGCGGTTCCGGGGAGACCCTCCCGCGCAGACAGGATCTCGGCATCAAATTCTGTGGAATAAGGCTGTGCGTCGTACAGCCGGATGGTTTCATTCATAAAATCTTGCTCCAGGATGAGGAAAATTCCGGCCGTCTCCGGAATTTCCATAAAAAAATAATAGATCCCGGCTTTTTACGATGCTGCCGGGAAATCGCTCTTCTTAGTATACATGAAAGAGGAAAGAGCCGCATGAACTCTTCAGACTTTTTTCACAATTCTATGTGTTGATGCTTGCGAAATGCATCATTATAATGAAAAGCAGTGTTTTCATGCGTATGAGGTATGGAGGACTGAATGGCTAACGGAAACAATAATAACGGAAACAGAAACCCGGGAGGAAACGAGAACCGGAATCGCCAGAATCTGCTGACGATGGTGATTGTCGCGTTCTGCGTCCTTCTTTTCATGAGCTATGCGATGCGGAGCTCCTCATCGTCCACACAGATCACCTACTCGGAATTTATTCAGCTTCTGGAGGACGGAAAGGTTGCCAGAATTGAGCTTTCCGGAGATCAGATCAACATCGCACAGAAGCAGGCGAAGGTGGATGACAAGGAGGCACCCTATCGTTTTTACACCGGCAAGGCAGAAAACGATGATGTCGTGACGGACCGGGCATTGAAGGCCGGGGTCATTGTGGACAGCGAGGTCACGGATTCCTCCGGACTTTTGATTTCGATTCTTCTGAATTATGTGCTTCCTCTTCTTCTTTTCTGGGGCCTGATGCTGCTGATTATGCGCAAGATGGGCAGAGGCGGCGGAGTGATGGGTGTCGGGAAGTCCAATGCGAAGGAGTACGTTCAGCGCGACACCGGTGTGACGTTTAAGGACGTTGCCGGTGAGGATGAGGCCAAGGAGTCTCTGGTGGAGGTCGTGGATTTTCTCCACAATCCGGAGCGCTACGTGAAGATCGGCGCGAAGCTCCCCAAGGGCGCACTTCTTGTCGGCCCGCCCGGAACCGGTAAAACGCTTCTTGCGCGTGCGGTTGCAGGAGAGGCACATGTGCCGTTCTTCTCCCTGACGGGATCGGATTTCATTGAGCTGTATGTCGGCGTGGGTGCCAGCCGTGTGCGTGACCTGTTTAAGGAGGCCACCAAGAACGCTCCCTGCATTATTTTTATCGATGAGATCGATGCAATCGGAAGAAGCCGTGATTCCAAGTACGGCGGGGGCAATGAGGAGCGGGAGCAGACCCTGAATCAGCTGCTGTCGGAGATGGACGGCTTTGATTCCACGAAGGGAATTCTGGTTCTTGGCGCAACCAACCGCCCGGAAATTCTGGACAAGGCGCTGCTTCGTCCGGGACGCTTTGACCGCCGCATCATCGTGGATCGTCCGGATCTTAAGGGACGCGTGGAGATCCTGAAGGTACATGCCAAGGATGTCAAGATGGATGAGACCGTGGATCTGAACGGCATTGCGCTGGCAACCAGCGGAGCGGTCGGCTCGGATCTTGCCAATATGATTAACGAGGCGGCCATCAATGCTGTCAAGCATCACCGCGAGTATGTGAGCCAGAAGGATCTTCTGGAGGCGGTAGAGGTTGTCCTTGTCGGCAAGGAGAAGAAGGACCGCGTCATGAACGAGCATGAGCGGAAGGTGGTTTCCTATCATGAAGTCGGTCATGCGCTGATCAATGCGGTTCAGAAAAATGCAGAACCCGTTCAGAAAATCACGATTGTGCCCCGCACCATGGGAGCACTTGGCTATGTCATGCAGGTTCCGGAAGAGGAGCACTACCTGAATTCCAAGGAAGAGCTCCATGATATGATTGTCGGACTTCTGGGAGGACGTGCCGCAGAGGAGCTGAAGTTTCAGTCGGTGACGACAGGAGCCTCCAACGACATTGAAAAGGCTACCTCCCTTGCGCGGGCAATGGTCACCCAGTATGGAATGAGCGACCGGTTCGGCCTGATGGGACTTGCCACGGTGGAAAGCCAGTACCTGGAGGGCAGAGCCGCAATGAACTGCGCCGATGCCACGGCGGCAGAGGTCGACGAGGAAGTCCGGAAGATGATGGAGAGCTGCTACGAAGAGGCGAAGAGAATCCTCTCCGAGAATCTGGGAGTCATGGACGTCATTGCGGCGTACCTGATAAAGGAAGAGACCATCACCGGTGAGCAGTTTATGAAGCTCTATCGCAGAGAGAAGGGAATTCCGGAGCCGGAGAAGAAGCAGGACGCAGAAGAGCCGAAGCCGGAAGTTCCTGCAGCGGAAATCCGGTCGGTGGAAGAACCGAAGGCCGAAGAGCCCAAGGAACCGGCAGCAGAGCCGGAAGCGAAGGAGGAAGGCGTAAAGGGACGCTTTTCCAACGTACCGGTGAGCCGTCTGGAGGATCCGGACAACATACAGAAGCAGTGATTTCCGCAGACATCTGCGGAAGCAGTATTCATTGACAGGCATACAGGCGGGACCTCTGGAACAGGAGGCCCCGTTTTTGCACAGCGGATATGACAGAACAGAAGACAAAAACAGCTGCCGGCTTCCGGATTCAGGATGAGCTTGCCAAGCTCCCGAAGAAGCCAGGCGTATATATCATGCATAACGAGCAGGACGCGATCATCTATGTGGGGAAGGCGAAGATTCTTCACAACCGGGTCCGCTCATATTTTCGCAGCAACATCGGCCGCGGTCCTGCCATCGATCAGATGGTGAAGCAGATTGCGTGGTTTGAGTACATTGTCACGGATTCGGAGCTGGAAGCGCTGATTCTGGAGAACAATCTGATCAAGGAGCACCGTCCGAAGTACAATACGCTGCTGGTGGACGACAAGACCTATCCTTATATCAAGGTTACGGTAGGGGAGGAATACCCGAGGATTCTTTTTGCACGCATCCGCAAGAAGGACAAGGCAAAATATTTCGGGCCGTTCACAAGTGCGGCGGCGGTGCACGATACGATTGAGCTTCTGAACCGGATGTATGGCCTTCGTGACTGCGGGAGAAATCTTCCGCGCGACATCGGAAAGGAACGCCCGTGCCTCAATTACCACATGAAGCGCTGCACCGGGCCCTGCGTGGCGGGAGGAATTTCGACCGGGGAGTACCGGGAACGCGTGGACCTGGCACTGGAATTTCTGTCCGGAAATTACGGACGGATTCTGAAGGACCTTCAGGGAAAAATGGAGCGCGCTGCCGAGGCGCTGAATTACGAGGAGGCCGCCCGTTACCGGGATCTGATGCAGAGCGTCCGGCAGGTTTCCCAGAAGCAGAAGATGTCGGAGGGCGTGGGCGAGGACCGGGATATCGTCGGAATTGCCATGGATCAGGAGGATTACGATGCGGAGGCGGTCATCCAGACCTTCTTTATCCGCGACGGTCGTCTGATGGGACGCGAACACTTCTATATGAGTCATGTCGGCGGCAAGACGAAGGAAGAGATTCTGTCTGAATTTCTGAAACAGTTCTATGCGGGAACTCCCTTCATCCCGCGGGAAATTATGATTCCGGAGCCGGTGGAGGATCAGACTGTCATTGAGGAATGGCTGACCCAGAAGCGGGAAGGAAAGGTTACGGTCCTGGTTCCGCAGAAGGGGAAGAAGGAAAGGCTGGTGGAGCTGGCTGCGCAGAACGCAGCGCTTCTTCTCCATAAGGATAAGGAGCGGCTGAAGCGGGAGGAAGGCCGCACAATCGGGGCAGTTCATGAAATCGCCGGGCTCCTCGGGCTGCAGAAGGCAGACCGGATGGAAAGCTATGATATTTCGGATATCAACGGTTTTGCGAATGTCGGCTCCATGGTGGTCTACGAGAAGGGAAAACCCAAGCGCAGCGATTACCGGAAATTCCGCATCAAGACGGTTGCAGGGCCGGATGACTATGCCTGCATGCACGAGGTCCTGATGCGGCGGTTTACGCACGGCCTGCAGGAAGCAGCCAGAATGCGGGAAGAGAACCGTGACGAGGAGCTTGGAAGCTTTACGCGGTTTCCGGATCTGATTCTGATGGACGGAGGACGCGGACAGGTGAACATCTGCCTAGAGGTGCTCTCGGAGCTTGGCCTTGATATTCCGGTCGCGGGCATGGTGAAGGATGATCATCACCGGACGAGGGGACTTTACTTCCGGAACCGGGAAATCCCGATCGACACGCACAGCGAGGGATTCAAGCTGATCACGAGAATTCAGGATGAAACACATCGCTTTGCCATCGAATATCACCGCTCGCTCCGGTCGAAGGCACAGGTCCATTCCCGGCTGGATGAGATCCCGGGAGTAGGCCCTGCAAGGAAAAAGGCACTGATGCGCACATTCCGGTCGGTGGAGGAAATCATGCAGGCGGACCGGGAGGAGCTTGCCAGGATTCCGGAGATTCCGGAAGAAACTGCAGAGAGTATTTACCGGTATTTTCACCCGGAGAAATAGATGTGTTACACTGTGAACAGAAGACACTTCCGGCGGGAATGCTGCCGGCAGAAAATGGAGAAGAATCAGAAGGGGGCTGCTGCCGGAGACGGCACAGCAGAGAGGTTTCAGAGATGGCAAGTGTTAAACTGAGCGAAGTAATTGAAAAGGAGAAACTGATTAACCTGACGCCGGAGATAGATGTCACCAAGATTAAGATCAAGCAGCCGGATATCAACCGTCCTGCGGTGCAGCTGACCGGATATTTCGAACACTTTGACGCAGCACGCATTCAGATTCTGGGGTTTGTGGAATACTCCTATATGGCGTACATGACTCCGGAGCGCAAGGAAGAAATTTATGATCAGCTGTTTGCCAAAGGGTGCCCGTGCTTTATTTTCTGCAGAGAGCTGCAGCCGGATGAGATTTTTCTGAAGTATTCGGCAAAATACGGGGTTCCGGTTTTTCAGACGAAGCAGTCCACCTCGGTGTTCATGGCGGAGCTGATCCGCTGGATGAATGTCCGGCTCGCACCCTGCATTTCCATTCACGGAGTTCTGGTGGATGTTTACGGCGAAGGCGTTCTGATTACCGGTGAAAGCGGAATCGGCAAGTCAGAGGCAGCGCTGGAGCTGATCAAAAGAGGACACCGCCTTGTCAGCGATGATGTTGTGGAAATCCGCAAGGTTTCCGAGGAAACCCTGGTGGGCTCGGCACCGGATATCACCAAGCACTTTATCGAGCTCCGGGGAATCGGAATCATCGATGTAAAGACTTTGTTCGGTGTTTCCAGTGTTCGCGATACGCAGAACATTGACGTTGTTATTCAGCTGGAGGAGTGGGATAAGGACAAGGAATATGACCGTCTCGGCCTGGAGGAGGAATACACGGAGTATCTTGGCAATCGCGTGGTCTGCCATCGGATTCCGATTCGCCCCGGACGGAATCTTGCGATTATCTGCGAATCGGCAGCCGTCAATCACCGTCAGAAGAAGATGGGCTATAATGCGGCGCAGGAGCTGTACAACCGTGTGCAGAATGCATTAAAGCGCAAGCACGATGAGGACGATGACTGAGGAAACGGGCTTTGACGCTACAGAGGAAGAAAGGATCAATATGACAGACCATATAACCATGCAGCTGCAGGAGCTGCTTGGAGAAGAGAATGTCCGAAGGAAGGAGCCGATGTCGCTGCACACCTCCTTTCGGGTGGGAGGACCTGCGGATCTGTTCGTCCGCACGGGCAATCTTTCCCAGCTGCAGGCGGCGATCCATATTCTGGAGGAAAACGGGATTTCATGGTTTATTCTGGGAAAGGGGACCAATCTTCTGGTCGGAGATCAGGTATACCGCGGCTGCGTCATTACAATGAATGGGCTGGCAGAAAGACCGGTGACGGACACGGCAGCGGAGGCAGCTTCCGGGGGATCGGAATCCGGGGATGATACAGCACCGGAGGATTTTTGCAGAATTCTGGTGGAAGGAAATGTCATCACGGCGGGGGCCGGAGCCTCGCTTGCAAAGACAGCACAGCTTGCCCGCGCAAACGGGTTAAGCGGCCTGGAGTTTGCGGCGGGAATTCCGGGCTCGGTCGGCGGCGGTCTTGTCATGAATGCAGGAGCCTACGACGGGAGCATGGATCTTGTTGTGGAAGAAGCGAAGCTCCTGATGCCGGACGGAAAGGTGATGACAGTTCCGAAGAAGGATCTGCGGCTTGGATACCGCAGAAGCGTTCTGAAGGAGATTCCTGCAGCTGCGCTGCAGGTGAAGTTTGTGCTGCAGCCGGGGGATCCGGATGAAATTCTGGCGAAGATGCAGGATTTTGCAGAGAGAAGGCGCAGCAAGCAGCCGCTGGAATATCCGAGCGCCGGGAGTACCTTCAAGCGGCCGGAGGGAATGTTTGCAGGGAAGCTGATTATGGATGCGGGTCTTGCGGGATTTTCCATCGGAGGAGCACAGGTTTCGGAGAAGCACTGCGGTTTTGTCATTAACCGCGATCATGCGTCAGCCCGCGATGTTCGCGCTGTGATCGCTGCTGTGCAGCAGAAGGTCTGGGAGACTGCAGGTGTCCGGCTGGAGGAAGAAGTTATTTATCTGGGGGATTTCTGATATGAGATTTGTGGTAGTCACTGGAATGAGCGGTTCCGGCAAGGCAACCGCGATTAAGATGCTGGAGGATGAAGGCTACTATTGCGTGGACAATCTTCCGGTACGATTAATTGATAAATTCATGGAGCTTGTCTTTATGCCGGGGAATGAAATCACAAAGGTTGTCCTGGGACTCGATGTCCGGGCAGACCAGCCCTTTGCCTATGTGGAGGAGGTTCTCAGCACGCTCCGCGGAAAGGGATATCCGTATGAGATTCTTTTCATGGACGCCAGTGATGAGACTCTGATCAAGCGATATAAGGAAAGCCGCCGCGCTCATCCGCTTGCACCGGACGGGAGAATTGAGGACGGAATCCGGGCGGAGCGGGAAATCCTGAAGAATATCAAGGCACATGCAGACTATGTCATCGATACCTCGAGACTTCTGACGAGAGAGCTGAAGCAGGAGCTGGTCCGGATTTTCCAGGAGAACAAGAAATACAATTCTCTGATGATTTCGGTCACGTCCTTCGGCTTCAAGTACGGGATTCCGACGGATGCGGATCTGGTTTTTGATGTGCGCTTCCTTCCGAATCCTTATTATGTTGATGAACTGAAACGGCAGACCGGAAATGACAAGGCGGTGCAGGATTTTGTCATGTCCTATCCGCAGACGCTGGAATTTCAGAAGAAGCTGGAGGATATGATTACGTTTCTGATTCCCTATTATGTCAAGGAAGGGAAGAATCAGCTTGTCATTGCCATCGGCTGCACCGGCGGCCGGCACCGGAGTGTGACGTTGGCAAATGATCTGTACAACCGCCTGAAGGACAAGGGAGACTACGGAATCAAGCTGTATCACAGAGACATTCAGAACGGCTGACGGGAGAATACATGGCACAACAGGATTTCCAGCGAAGGGTTTTTCTGGAGCTGACGGAGCAGGAGCCGGCCAGCAGAAAGGCTGCTCTTGCTGAGCTTTCCGCGATCCTTGGCTGCATCGCCAGGGAGGAGAGGGATGGCGGAGAAAGGACACTGGTCCTTCAGTCTTCGCGCCCGGAGGCGTGGAATAAGTGCTTTACATTGCTTAAGAAAACTATTAATATTACTGTCGAGATTGACAACGCAGAGGATGTTTTCTGCTTTTGCGGAGATGCCGCAGAGCAGATCGCATCGCTGATGCAGCCGCCGGAACGAATGGAGGCGGATGAGAAATGCCTGCGCAGCTTTCTGGCCGGGCAGTTTCTGTGCACAGGATCCGTTCGGGATCCCCTGCGGGACTATTATCTTTCCTTTGAGATTCTGAGTGAAGTGCAGGCAGAGCAGACGCTTCGTTTTCTGAAACGAGCCGGTATTTTACTGAAAAGAACCGACCATGGCAAGGGACATGTTCTGATGACGAGGGACTCCGGAGTCATCGTGGATGTGCTGAATCTTCTGGGGGCACATGTCTGCATGATGGACATGGAGAACGCGCGGATCATGAAGCAGATGCGCGGGAGAATCAACCGGAAGGTGAACTGCGAGACGGCGAATATCATGAAGACAGTCGCTGCCTCCAGGAAGCAGCTGGAGCAGATTCAGATGATCCGCGAGAGCAGTATCTGGGAAACGCTTCCGGAATCGCTGCAGCAGATGGCCTTGCTCAGGGAGAAATTCCCGGAAAGCTCCCTGCAGGAGCTCGGGGAGATGCTGGAACCACCGGTCGGAAAGTCGGGAGTCAATCACAGACTGCGCAGACTGGCTGCGCTTGCAGAGGAATTGCAGAAAAGGAATACGGGGCCGCAGGGAGAAGAATAAAGACTGCGGATCTCTGAGGAGTGATTCAGGAGGAGAACTTATTATGACGAAGAAGTCGATGACGATTGCTCTGAAGGACGGCCTTGAGGCACGCCCGATTGCGGAGCTGGTTCAGGTTGCGAGTAAGTATGACAGCCGCATCTACATTGAGATCGGAACGAAGCGGGTCAATGCCAAGAGCATTATGGGAATGATGTCTCTGGAGCTGGACAATGGCGATGAGATGACGGTTTCTGCAGACGGAGCTGATGAAGAGGCTGCCATCCGTGATATTGAAGCCTTTATTTCTTCGAAATAAGCCGGGATCACAGGAATTCCGTATTTTTACAAGAGCCCTTTTCGATATCGAAGAGAGCGCAGCAGAACGGGTAGACAAGGACGTCTTTGGGGAATACCCGAAGGCGTTTTTTGCTGTCAGGCCTGCAGAAGCGGGCCGGATCAGACGAAAGGTCTGAAGAAGAGGAGGAAGTTATGAAGAAAAAGCTTGTAGCAGTTATCATGAGTGCCTGCGTGGGTGCGGCCCTTCTGGCCGGCTGCGGAGCATCGGGAAGCGCAGAGAAGGCAGAGACAGCTGCTGCGGATACTGCCGAGACAGCAGATTCTGCGGAATCGGCGGACGCTGCAGAGAGCGAGGCTTCCGGAGCATCGTATAAGGTCGGTATCGTGCAGTACATGGATCATGCATCTCTGAACCAGATCACGGAGCATCTGGAGCAGGAGCTGGATGCGAAGGCGGATGAGCTGAAGGTTTCTTTTGATTATGAGGATTATTTCATCAACGGTCAGGGTGACTCCACAATCATCACGCAGGGCCTTGCACAGCTCAAGGATGACGGCGTGGATGCAGTGGTCTGCGTGGCAACACCGACCGCGCTGACGGCACAGTCAACCTTTGAAGGAACCGGAACCCCGATCATCTTTTCCGCAGTGACAGATCCGGTCGGAGCAGGACTTGTGAGCTCCATGGATGAGCCCGGCGGAAACATCACGGGAACAAGCGATGCGCTGAATACGGAAGCAATCATGAATCTGATTTTTGCGCAGAACCCGGATGCAGACAAGATCGGTCTTCTGTACTCCACCAGTGAGGATTCTTCCACACAGGCGATTGCGGATGCCAAGGCCTTCCTGGATGCCAAGGGTGTGGAATACGTCGAGAAAACGGGAACGAATACGACAGAAGTAAGCCAGGCTGCGGATGCTCTGATTGCAGCAGGGGTGGATGCAATTTTCACACCTACGGATAACACGGTTATGAGCGCGGAGCTTTCGATCTATGACAAGCTGGCAGATGCCGGAATTCCGCATTACACAGGTGCAGATTCCTTCGCACTGAACGGTGCCTTCCTTGGATTTGGAATCAATTATGCAGATCTTGGTTCCGAGACTGCAGATATGGTGGCCAACATTCTTGTGAACGGCCAGGATCCTGCTTCCTATGCCGTTGTGACGCTTGGAAACGGCATTGCCACGATCAACACCGAGACAGCGGAGCGTCTTGGCTATGATCTGAAGGCAACCGAGGAAGCATTCAAGCCTTATTGCTCTGAAATTGTGGAAACCGTAACAGCCGAGAATTTTGAAGACTGACGAACCGGCGCAAATGGTATAGAATAGGATGCAGACTTTTTGCAGGAGTCTGCATCCTTTTTATTTCCCGGGTGACGCTTTGGCGGATGCTCCGGGGGAAACAACGATACAGGGGGAACCAACGTGTCATTTGCAATCATTCAGACAGCACTCGACAACGGACTGATTTTCGGTCTGGTGGCGCTGTCCCTTTTCATCAGTTTCAGCATTCTGGATATCTGTGATCTGTCAACGGACGGATGCTACATGCTGGGAGCAGCAGTCGGCGTCGCGGTCACCATTTCCGGACATCCGATTCTGGCTCTGCCGGCATCCATGCTGGCGGGAATCTGCTCCGGCTATGTGACGGCTCTTCTGCAGACAAGATTCGGCGTTCCGAGTATCCTTGCCGGGATTATCGTGAATACGGGGCTGTACACGATCAATCTGATGGCAATGGGAATGAAGACCAGTCTCAATGTGGTTGGGACCAGCACAATTTATGATCTGTTCAAGTCTCTGAACGAAAGTGAATTCTGGATGACCTGGAGCCGGTCGGTGCTGCTGTTTGTTCTGGTGGGAATTCTCTGCATCCTGGTATACCGCTTTCTGGGAACGCGGCTTGGACTGTCGATTCGGGCAACCGGAGACAGCATTGCCATGGTCCGCGCAAGCTCCATCAATCCGGGCTTTACGATCACCGTAGGACTCTGCCTGTCCAATGCGCTGACCGGTCTTGCGGGATGCCTGATCGGCCAGTACAACAAGAATGCAGAGATCAACATGGGAACCGGAATGGTGACCATTGCGCTGGCTTCACTGATTATCGGACAGACACTGTTCGGGAGAGGACGGATGCTCACCAGAATTCTGGGAGTCATTGCGGGCTCCATCATTTACCGGTTTATCATTGCACTGGCGCTTCGCCTGAATGTGCCGACGCAGGCATTTAAGCTGGTGTCGGCGGTGATTGTCGCGGTTGCGATTGCCGCACCGTCTGCAAAGCAGATGATTCACAATAAGAAAAAAGAGGCAGAGGCGATCCGGGAGAGACGAAATGCCGGGACCGGGAAGGAGGAACATCATGCTTAAGATCGAGAATGCTTCCAAAACCTTCAATCCGGGAACCATCAATGAAAAGGTGGCGCTGGATCACATCAGTCTGCTTCTGGAGGATGGAGATTTTGCCACCATTGTCGGATCGAACGGAGCGGGAAAATCCACCTTGTTCAATGCCATCGCAGGAAGCTTTATCACAGACGAAGGATACATTGAGCTGGACGGGATGGACATCACATTCCTGAAGGAGCATCGGAGAAGCCAGTTTATCGGCCGGCTGTTTCAGGATCCTCTGATGGGAACCGCACCGCATATGACCATTGAAGAGAATCTGTCGGTTGCCTATCTTCGGGCATCGGGAGTGCGGCAGTCCTTCTGGGGACGGCTCGCACAGGACTTCTCCAGAATTAACCGGAAGGAGAAGGCATTCTTCCGTGAACAGCTTTCTCTTCTGAACATGGGACTGGAGGATAGGATGGAGAGTCAGGTCGGGCTTTTGTCCGGAGGGCAGCGTCAGGCACTGACGCTTCTGATGGCAACGGTTGTGACGCCAAGACTTCTTCTTCTGGACGAACACACGGCAGCCCTTGATCCTGCTACGGCAGACAAGGTTCTAAAGCTGACCAGGGACATCATTGCGGAACGCAGGATCACCTGTCTTATGGTGACGCACAATATGCATCAGGCTCTGGAGCTGGGAAACCGCACGCTGATGATGGATGGCGGGCGGATTGTTCTGGATGTCAAGGGCGAAGAAAGAAGCAGGATGACGGTGGATTCTCTGCTGCAGAAATTTGCAGAGGGCGCCGGACAGAAGCTGGACAATGACAGAATCCTGCTGTCAAGATGACCTGTGGATAAAAAAGAGACATCACGGCGCACAACCGCGGTGTCTTTTTTCAATCTTGGCTCAGCTGAGGATTTGCCCGGGGAAAATAAAAAAGATTCTTAAAATAAAAAGATCCTTAAAAAGGGAGGATGCCGGACACCTTTCGGTATCCGGCATATTATGAAAAAGTTATTAGTTGTATTGGCTTGTTTCTATGATTTGAGTATAGAAAAGAAACGTGTCCAGAAAATGGTCACATAGTGAAGTTACCTTGAATAAAATGTGAACAGAATATGACGAAAAAGCGGAAAACATTGGAATTGAAAACAATATGCTTCCTTCCGGGGGAGGCGGAGCGCTCGGAGAACCGGGATCGGGAGATCCGGGAAGCGGCGGAGGGCCTTCGCATGGATGGACTCGAGGTCACAATTACGGAAGAAAGGCCGGAAAAGCCGGATCCGGAGACACTGTATCTGACGGACAGTGCGGAAACGTACCGGAAGTTGTCTGCAGAAGGCTTTTGCGCGGCGGGCTATCTTCATGCCGGGAACCGGGGGGAAAGCTTTGAAGGGGCAGATTATCTTCTGGAGCAGCCGGAGGAGGTGGATGCGGATTCCTATGTAAAGATCTGGCAGCGGCTCTCCGGACTTCCGTGGACCATTGCCCTGACAGAACGTCTTTGGATTCGAGAAATGGTTCCGGAGGATCTGGAGGAGCTTTATCGTTTGTATGGGGATGAAGAGGCAAGGCGCTTTCTTGCGCCGTTATCCGGGGACCGGGAAAGAGAGATGGCGATTCTGAAGGCGTATATTCAAAAGGTCTATGGCTTTTGCGGATACGGGATGTGGGCAGTTTGCGACAGGAGAAGCGGCGAGCTGATCGGCAAAATCGGCTTTGAGCCCTACCAGGGTGCCGGAGAAGCGGTGGATTTCGGCTATATCATCCGCAGAGATGTCCGCGGAAAAGGACTTGCGGCGGAAGCGGCAGAGGCTGTGCTTGGCTTTGCTTCGGAAAGCCTGGGGCTTGAGAAAATCTGCATTCACACGTCAGCGGACAATGTGGCATCCATTGCACTTGCGGAAAAGCTTGGATTTGCCGCCGAGGTTGACGCGGATCAAAAAACGGGCATAAGATATTTCACAAAAGATCTGCGGCAGAGGAGGTCAATATGATTAATGAGCATTATCTGGAAATGCTGGGACATAAATCGGTGATTCGTGAGCTGGCGGAGTATGCAGCGGTGCGGGGGAAGGAAATCGGAAAGGAGAATGTTTTTGATTTCAGCCTCGGAAATCCGTCTGTGCCGGCTCCGGAGAGCTTTACAGATGCGGCCATCCGGCTGCTTCAGACAGAGGAGCCGGTCAGACTCCACGGATACAGCCCGACGCTTGGAATACCGAGCGTAAAGGAGAAGATTGCGGCCTCCTTAAATCGCCGCTTTGGCATGAATTATACAGCGGGACATATTTTTCCTGCTTCCGGCTGTGCGGGTGCGGTGGCGCATGCTCTTCGCGTTGTGACAAAGCCGGGGGATAAGGTGCTGGTGCAGGCACCGTTTTTCCCGGAATACATTCCTTACATCAACGATACCGGGGCACAGATCGAGATCATTCCGGCAAGATTTGAGGATTTTCAGATTAATTTCGAGGCATTGGAGCAGATGCTGCAGCCTGGAGTTGCGGCAATTCTGATCAATTCCCCGAACAATCCGTCCGGCGTGGCATATACCGGAGAAACACTGGAGAAGCTTTCTTCTCTTCTGGCTGCGAAATCAAAGGAGCTTGGCTACAATCTGTTCCTGATTTCGGATGAACCGTATCGCGAAATTGCCTTTGGCGGACGGAAAATTCCGTACCCGGCACGTTTCTATCCGCATACGCTGACCTGCTATTCCTTCTCAAAATCTCTGTCGGTTCCGGGAGAACGCATCGGATATGTGGCAGTATGCCCGGAGTGCGAGCATGCAGAGGACATTGTCCCGATGTGCGGACAGATTTCCAGAGGAATCGGACATAACTGCCCGTCCTCACTGATTCAGCTGGCCGCTGCGGAAGCGGTAGATGATACTGCAGATCTGTCGGTCTATGAAAACAACATGGAGCTTTTGTATGAAACCTTCCGGGAGCTTGGATTTGAAGTAAAAAAGCCGGATGGAACGTTTTATATTATGCCGAAGGCTCTGGAAGAGGACGCGGTTTCGTTCTGCCGGAAGGCGCAGAAGTATGACCTTATTTTTGTTCCCTGCGATGCATTTCATGCGCCCGGTTATTTCCGGGTCGCTTACTGCATTGATACGGAGAAGGTCAGACGCTCCCTGCCGGTGATTCGCAGATTTGTGAAAGAGGTGTATGGAGGGTAATACCTGATGGAAGCAGGGACCGCGAAGAAAACGCGGCGGAAAGGATTGTAATATGCTGGAAATTTTGAAGGCAGTGCTGTTCGGCGTTGTGGAGGGCATTACGGAATGGCTCCCCATCAGCAGCACAGGCCATATGATTCTGCTGAATGAATTCGTGAAGCTGAATGTATCTTCACAGTTCTGGGACATGTTTCTTGTGGTGATTCAGTTCGGAGCCATTCTGGCGGTGATTCTTCTGTACTGGAAGACGATCTGGCCGCTTGGAATTTACAGGCACCGTAAAAGAACCCGCATTGTATGGAAAAAAGACACGCTGAGTCTGTGGGGGAAGACGATTGTTGCCTGCATTCCTGCCGGAGTTGTGGGCGTTCTTCTGGACGACTGGCTGGATGAGCATCTTTACAACTGGCTGGTGGTTGCGATTATGCTGATTCTGGTCGGTGTTGCTTTTCTGGTGGTGGAAAAGGTCATGAAGGACCGCAAGCCGCAGATCACGGAGCTGAAGGATCTTGGGATGAAGGAGGCACTGATCATCGGAATGTTCCAGCTGATTGCTGCGGTCTTTCCCGGAACCTCGAGGTCCGGTGCGACCATCATCGGCGGCCTGATGATCGGTGTATCCCGCACTGTTGCAGCGGAGTTTACGTTTATTCTGGCGATTCCTGTCATGGCGGGTGCGAGTCTTCTGAAGATGCTGAAATTCGGATTTCATTTTACCGGCATGGAGGCAGCGATCCTGGGAGCCGGCATGGTGGTTGCGTTTGTGGTATCGGTGATTGTCATCCGTTTCCTGATGGGCTACATCCGCAAACATGACTTCAAGCCCTTTGGCTGGTACCGTATTGCTCTTGGTGCTCTGGTGATTGTGTATTTCGCATTGATCCGCGGAGTCTGAGCTTTTGATGTCAGAAGCAGCAAAATCACCAAATAATATGTGAAATTTTCAGTGAATTTGTTGACAGACAATTTGGGGTGTGGTACCGTTTATCGCATAAAAACAGCATTTCATCAGATTTTGACTGATCGAAAGGAGAGATTCGGGATGAGTACGGAAAAGAAGCCTACGGCAACTGTGAAGGCAAGTTTTATCTCGACGAAGACAGAAGATACAAAGGTACCGGCTAAGAAAGAGGAGAAGAAAGTGGAAAAGAAGACGGAGAAGAAGGCTGTTGCAGTAAAGGCTGAGGAGAAGAAGGCAGTTCCTGCAGTAAAGGCTGAGGAGAAGAAAGCAGTTCCTGCAGTGAAGGCTGAGGAGAAGAAAGCAGTTCCTGCAGTAAAGGCTGAGAAGAAGGCACCTGCAGCAAAGACCGAGAAGAAGACACCTGCAGCGAAGGCCGAGAAGAAGGCACCCGCAGCAAAGGCTGAGAAGAAGGCACCTGCAGCGAAGACAGAGAAGAAAGCACCTGCAGCGAAGGTAGCAGCAGAGGTTGTTCTTCAGTGGAACGGCAACGACTATACCTATGACAGACTTCTTCAGTCTGCGAAGGATGTATGGCAGTATGACCAGGGCAAGAATGTTGCTGACTTCAAGAAGGCTGTTATTTATGTAAAGCCGGAAGAAGGAAAGGCATATGTTGTTGTCAACGATACCGACGAGCTTTCCTTTGATATCTGATCCCGATCTGTGAATTTCATATCAGAAGCGTAGAACCGCAGGCACCTGCAGAAACAGCAGATGCCTGCGGTTTTTATAATTTCTTAATTGATCTGCCCGTTGACATTAAAGGGGGGCAGTGCTAGATTATGTTCATGGTTGTTAGCACTCAATGATGATGAGTGCTAACAATGATGACAGGAGGGAGAATGGAACTGCAGGAAAGAAAAATGAAAATATTGCAGGCCATTATCCGAAATTACCTGGAAACCGGAGAACCTGTAGGAAGCCGCACAATTTCCAAGTATACGGACCTGAATCTCAGCTCGGCAACCATACGGAATGAGATGTCGGATCTGGAGGAGATGGGGCTGATTACGCAGCCGCACACATCGGCAGGGCGTATCCCTACGGATCAGGGGTACCGGGTGTATGTGGATGACATGCTGCGGGATGAGAAGAAAAAGCTCAGCAATATGCAGAGCGTTCTTCTGGAGAAGCAGGACCGGCTTGAGAACCTGCTGCAGGATGTTGCGAAGCTGCTGGCGGTCAACACCAATTATGCTTCGATGATCTCCGCACCGGAGATCCGGCAGAACAAGATCAAGTTCATCCAGCTGTCGCAGGTTGATGCAGAGAACATTCTGGCCGTGATCGTGATCGAAGGCAATGTGGTCCGCAATACCATGATTCGCGTGAATGATGTTCTGGATCAGAAAACGCTGTTCCGGCTGAACATGATTCTGAACAATGCGCTTTGCGGAATCCCGGTGGAGGCAGTCAATCTTGGAACCATTGCTTCTATTAAGAAGCAGGCCGGAGAACACGATGAGATCATTGAGAATGTGATCAATGCGGCGGCACAGGCGGTGCGGCCGGACGACAATCCGAAGATTTACACAAGCGGAGCCACCAACATTCTTCGCTATCCGGAGCTTGCCGGTGATACCACACAGATGGGTGAGCTGATCAGTAATTTCGAAGAGAAAGAGGCCCTGGGAAGTCTTGTTCAGGAAACGCTTTCGGAGAGCGGCGAGAATGGCATTCAGGTTTATATCGGCAACGAGATGCCGATGAACGGAATGCAGAACTGCAGCGTTGTTACAGCAACCTACGATCTCGGAGAAGGCATGAAGGGAACGGTCGGGGTGATCGGACCGAAACGTATGGATTACGACAGAGTGATCGGAGTCATGCAGGAAATCATGAAGCAGCTGGATACTCTGTATAAGAAATGATGGAGGAAGCTATGGCAGAAGAATATAAGAATCCGGATACCGGACAGGAAGAAATGAAGGATACCACGCAGATCCCGGTTGAGGATCCGAAGGCGGAAGAAGAGATTCAGGCAGAAGACTGTGGAAATTCCAGTTCCGAAGGAACTGCGGAGCAGGCAGCCGGGAACGCGGAGGCAGATGCCAAAGCGGAGACCACAGACAAGAAGGGCTTCTTCTCCAAGAACAAGAAGGCGGACAAGGAGAAGGCCGGAATGCAGGAGAAGATCGATTCCCTGGAGGATCGAGTACGCCGGCAGATGGCAGAGTTTGATAATTACCGCAAGCGAACCGATAAGGAGAAGGAGCAGATGTTCTCCATGGGTGAGCGGAGCGTAATTGAGAAGATTCTTCCGATTGTGGATAACTTTGAGAGAGGCTTTGATACCATCGAGGAGTCGGACAAGGATGATGCGTTCGTGATCGGCATGCAGAAGATTTATACACAGCTGACCAAGCAGCTTGAAGCACTTGGGGTAAAGCCGATCGAGGCAGTAGGCAAGGAATTTGATCCGAATATGCACAACGCGGTGATGCAGGTGGAGAGTCAGGAGTACGAAAGCGGGATTGTGGCACAGGAGCTTCTGAAAGGCTACATGTATCATGATCAGGTGCTTCGCCACAGCATGGTAGCTGTTGTACAGTGAGCCGGAAGCCGGAGAGAACTTCGGGAAATCAGTCCCCGCAAGGGGTTGATCGTATAGATGAAACAGGAAACGTGACAGTATTGAAATAGATCAGAGTGCCGCAGGGCACGGAAACGGAGAAGATTATGAGTAAGATTATTGGTATCGATTTAGGAACAACCAATAGCTGCGTTGCAGTCATGGAAGGTGGTCAGCCTACCGTTATTGCAAACAAGGAAGGTGCGAGAACGACTCCTTCCGTAGTAGCTTTCACGAAGAACGGAGACCGTCTGGTCGGTGAGCCGGCGAAGCGCCAGGCTGTTACCAATGCGGAGAACACCGTTTCTTCTATTAAGAGAGACATGGGTACGGACAACGGACGTACACTCAATGGCAAGAAATACAGCCCGCAGCAGATTTCCGCAATGATTCTTCAGAAGCTGAAAGACGATGCAGAAAGCTATCTGGGCGAGAAGGTCAGCGAGGCAGTCATTACGGTTCCGGCATACTTCAATGATGCACAGCGTCAGGCAACCAAGGATGCAGGAAAGATCGCAGGACTGGATGTAAAGCGTATCATCAACGAGCCTACGGCAGCTGCACTGGCATATGGTCTGGACAACGAGAAGGAACAGAAGATCATGGTTTATGACCTTGGCGGCGGTACCTTCGATGTTTCCATCATCGAGATCGGCGACGGCGTCATCGAGGTTCTTTCCACCAACGGTGATACACACCTTGGCGGTGATGATTTTGATGAGCGCATCATGGCATGGATGGTCAGCGAATTCAAGGCAAAGGAAGGCGTGGATCTGTCCGGCGATAAGATGGCAATGCAGAGACTGAAGGAAGCCGCTGAGAAGGCGAAGAAGGAGCTTTCCTCCGCAACCACTACGAACATCAACCTTCCGTTCATTACGGCAACCGCAGAGGGCCCGAAGCACTTCGACATGGATCTGTCCAGAGCAAAGTTCGAGGATCTGATTCGTGATCTGGTTGAGAAGACAGCAATTCCGGTGCAGAACGCAATGAAGGACGCAGGACTGACCAATGCAGACCTCGGAAAGGTTCTTCTGGTCGGTGGTTCCACCAGAGTTCCCTGCGTACAGGAAAAGGTTCGCCAGCTGACCGGTCAGGAGCCCTCCAAGAGCCTGAACCCGGATGAGTGCGTGGCAATCGGTGCAGCAATTCAGGGCGGCAAGCTTGCAGGTGATGCAGGCGCCGGGGATGTCCTTCTTCTGGATGTCACTCCTCTGACTCTGTCGATTGAGACAATGGGAGGCATTGCAACTCCTCTGATCGAGAGAAACACCACGATCCCGACCAAGAAGAGCCAGATCTTCTCCACAGCGGCAGACAACCAGACTGCAGTGGATATCAATGTTCTGCAGGGTGAGCGTAAGTTCGCAAGAGACAACAAGTCTCTCGGCCAGTTCCGTCTGGATGGAATTCCGCCGGCAATGAGAGGCGTTCCGCAGATCGAGGTTACCTTCGATATTGATGCAAACGGCATTGTTACCGTATCCGCAAAGGATCTTGGAACCGGCAAGGAGCAGCACATCACCATTACGGGCGGCTCCAGCATGTCGGATGACGATATTGAGAAGGCAATCAAGGATGCCAAGGAGTACGAGGCACAGGATAAGAAGAGAAAAGAAGCGGTCGATGCAAGAAACGATGCTGACTCTGCAGTCTTCCAGATTGAGAAGGCTCTGAAGGAAGCAGGCGACAAGGTGGATGCCGGAAACAAGGCTACGGTTGAGTCGGATCTTGCAGAGCTGAAGGCAGTTCTGGATCGCACAAAGGATCAGCCTGATATGAGCGATGCGGATGTGGATGCCCTGAAGTCCGGCAAGGAGAAGCTGATGAATGATTCTCAGCAGCTCTTCAATGCAATGTACCAGAACATGCAGCAGAATCAGCAGGCCGGCGGCCAGCAGGCAGGACCGAACCCGGATATGGGCGGTCAGCAGAACGGCGGCGCCGATGATGTGGTAGACGGAGATTACAGAGAAGTCTGATCACGAAGCTTGAAAAGCCGCAGACAATGAAATAATATGGTATAGCCCGGGGCGGGGAATCCGTTCCGGGCCATATCATTGACTAAGGGAATGCTAAGGATTTGGAAGACTTATGGCAGAGCAGAAACGCGATTATTATGAAGTGCTGGGTGTAGATAAGAATGCCTCGGAGGATGAGATCAAGAAGGCATATCGGCAGCTGGCGAAGAAATATCATCCTGATGTAAATCCGAGTGAAGAGGCTGCAGCTCTTTTCAAGGAGGCATCGGAGGCCTATGCGGTGCTGAGTGACCCGAAGAAGCGTCAGCAGTATGATCAGTTCGGACATGCGGCGTTTGACGGAACCGGCGGCTATGGCGGCGGTGGCTTTGACTTCAATGGCGCGGACTTCGGAGATATGTTCGGTGACATCTTCGGGGATCTGTTCGGCGGCGGAAGAGCAAGAACCAACCCGAACGGACCGATGAAGGGAGCCAGCATTCGCACGAGTGTCCGGATCAGCTTTATGGAGTCGGTATTCGGAACAACAAAGACGCTGACGCTGAGTCTGAAGGATCCGTGCCCTACCTGTAACGGAACCGGAGCAAAGCCGGGAACCAGCCCCAAGATGTGTCCGAAGTGCGGAGGCAAGGGGCAGGTGGTCTATACACAGCAGTCCTTCTTCGGAACTGTCCGTAATGTTCAGACGTGCCCGAACTGCAGCGGAAGCGGCAAGATCATCGAGGAGAAATGCACGACCTGCGGAGGCAGCGGATACACCAGCAGCCGGAAGCAGATTGAGGTGACGATTCCGGCCGGAATCCGGAGCGGAATGAGTGTCCGCATTTCCGAGAAGGGCGAGCCCGGAATCAACGGCGGCCCTCGCGGTGATCTGATGGTGGAGGTCCTTGTCGAGGAGGATTCGAACTACTATCGCCAGGACAATGATCTGTACAGCAATGTCACAATCTCCTATGCGGTGGCAGCGCTGGGCGGAAGTATTGTGATCGACACGGTGGACGGAAAGGTCCTGTATGATGTCAAGGAAGGTACTCAGACGGGAACCCGCGTACGGCTGAAGGGCAAGGGTGTCCCGAGTCTTCAGAACAAGAACGTCCGCGGCGATCAGTATATTACACTGACGGTGGAGACACCGACCAAGCTCTCCAGAGAAGCGCGTGAGCTTCTGGAGAAGTTTGATGAGGCAACAGGTGACAGCCTTCACGAGGCGGAACGTGTCCGGGACAACGGAGACGGTCCGAAGGAAACCGTGAAGGGAAAGCGCAAGAAATTCTGGAAATAAAACGGTCCGCATCCCGGAGCCGGAGGAAGCCTGATCAGGGTTTTTCTTCCGGTTCCGGAATGCGGCATTTGTCGTTATGTGAGGTGTACTTATGAAGTGGATGCGGTTTCGGGTTCGTACAACAGCGGATGCGGAGGACATTCTGATCAGCTCCATGCAGGACATCGGTCTGTGCGGTGCCCAGATCGAGGATCATGTTCCGCTGACGGCAGCGGAAAAGGAGCAGATGTTTGTGGATATTATGCCGGAGGAGCCTGCTGATGACGGGAGTGCTGTTCTGAGCTTTTATGTGGAGGAGACCGAAGATGGGAAGCTTCTCCTGGAGGACGGAGAGAAGACGCCGGAGGAAGTCCGCGGCGAAATGGAGAATGTGATCCGTGAGCTCCGTGAGTATTCGGATGCCATCGGAGATGGGACCGTTACCATTGAAGAGACCGAGGACATCGACTGGGTGAATAACTGGAAGCAGTTTTTCCATCAGTTCTGGATTGATGATGTTCTGGTCATCCCTTCGTGGGAAAAGCCTGCGGAAACGGATCGCGAGCCGGTTCTGACTTTTCACATTGATCCCGGTACGGCCTTCGGAACCGGTGCGCACGAGACCACACAGCTCTGCATTCGCGAGATTCGCAAGTATCTGTCAAAGGACACGGAAATCCTGGATGTCGGAACCGGAAGCGGAATCCTGTCTATTCTGTCTCTGATGCTGGGAGCAAAATCGGCCGTGGGAACGGATCTGGATCCCTGTGCCGCCCCTGCAATTGCGGAGAATCTGGAGGCGAACGGAGTGGATGCTGAGCGCTTTGAAGTCATCCTCGGCAATCTGATTGATGATCCGAAGGTACAGGATGAGGTCGGCTATGACCGCTATGATATCGTGGTCGCCAATATTCTTCCCAATGTACTGATTCCGCTTACGCCTGCAGCCGTTCGTGCGGTAAAGCCGGGCGGTGTTTTTATCACGAGCGGCATCCTGGAAGGAAAAGAGGAGTCGGTTGCGGAAGCCATGAAAAAGGAAGGGCTTCAGATTGTGGATATTACCGCGCAGGGCGAGTGGCGCTGCGTGACAGGACGGAAAGTCTGAGGGAGAATTATGCTGCATCTATTCGCAGATCCATCCGATGTACAGGATAAGCTTCTGACCATTACAGGACCGGAGGTGAATCACATTCGAAATGTGATGCGCTTAAAGCCGGGCGAGGAAATCAGTGTCAGCATCGGCGGAGACGGCAAGGAATATCGATATGGCATCGAAAGCTATACAGAGGATTCGGTTCTGTGCAGGCTGCGCTTCGTGAAGGACAAAGAGGTGGAGCTTCCGGTGAAGGTCCTGCTGTTTCAGGGACTTCCCAAGGCGGATAAAATGGATCTGATTGTGCAGAAGGCAGTGGAGCTTGGTGCAGCGGAAATCATTCCGGTGAGCATGGAACGCTGCGTTGTGAAGCTGGATGCCGGAAAGGCCGCCAAAAAGACGGCGAGATGGCAGACCATTGCGGAATCTGCGGCATCTCAGTCAAGGCGGAGCATTATCCCAAGGGTTCTTGCACCGATGAGCATGAGAGAAGCTGTGGAATATGCGAAAGCACAGACGGAGGTCCGTGTCATTCCCTATGAGCTTCAGGAGGATGATGGCTCCGTGAAGCAGTATCTGGAGAGTCTGAAGGAAGGACAGTCTGTCAGTATTTTCATCGGACCTGAGGGCGGCTTTACGCCCGCTGAGGTGGAGCTTGCGAAGGAAGCCGGGATCCGGCCGATTTCTCTTGGCCGGAGGATCCTTCGGACGGAGACGGCGGGACTTGCGATTTTGTCCTGGCTGATTTACATTCTGGAAATACAGTAAAAGGCGGCGGTGAAGTCTGCTTGCCTGGGACGAGGAAGAAGACAGAAGAAGGAAGAAATGGGAAAAAGAGAAATTTATCTGGATAATTCGGCGACGACCCGAGTATTTCCGGAAGTGGTCCGGCTGATGGACACCATCTATCTGGACGAATACGGCAATCCGTCGAGCATGCATCACAAGGGCGTGGAGGCGGAGCGGCATATCCGGGACGCGAAGAAGACGTTTGCGGATATTCTGAAATGCACACCGCAGAACATTTATTTTACCTCCTGCGGAACGGAATCCGACAACATCTCCCTGATCGGTGCGGCAAGGGCCAATGCAAGAAGCGGGAAGCATCTGATTACGACGGCCATCGAGCATCCGGCTATTCTGGAGACCATGAAATACCTGGAATCGGAAGGCTTCGAGGTGACCATTCTACCTGTGGATCACAACGGCAGGGTGGATCCGGAGGCAGTTTATGATGCGGTCCGGGAGGACACGATTCTTGTTTCCGTAATGCACACGAATAATGAGATTGGTGCATTGGAGCCCATCGCGGAAATCGGCCGCAGGATCAAGGAGAAAAATCCGAATACACTGTTTCACGTGGACGCGGTGCAGGGCTTTGGCAAGGCGATCATCCATCCGAAGAAGATGCACATCGATCTTCTCTCTGCAAGCGGTCATAAGATTCATGCACCGAAGGGAATCGGTCTTCTGTACATTGGAGATCACGTGAAGATTCACAACATCATGTACGGCGGCGGTCAGCAGAAGGGGATGCGCAGCGGTACCGAGAATGTGGCAGGGATTGCCGGCATGGCACTTGCTGCCCGCATGCTGTATCAGGACCTGGATGCGGAAATGGATCGTCTGTATGCCATGAAGGAGCAGTTCGTGAAGGATGTGACTGCAATTGAGGGTGTTACTGTGAATGGTCTGACAGGACGGGACAGTGCGCCTCACGTCATCAGTATTTCCGTCGACGGTGTCCGGGCCGAGGTCCTTTTGCATGCGCTGGAGGAGAAGGGAATCTATGTGTCATCCGGAAGCGCCTGCGCATCCAATCATCCGCATATTTCGGACACGCTGCTGGCAATCGGAACACCGCAGGAGTATCTCGACTCCACACTGCGCTTCAGCCTGTCGGTGATGAATACACCGGAGGAATTAAAGGAGGCAGCGGATGCTCTGGCACAGCTTCTGCCTTTTCTGAGGAAATACACCCGGAGGTGAATATGAAATACCACGCATTTTTGATTAAATACGCAGAGATCGGAATCAAAGGAAAGAATCGCGGCATCTTTGAGGAGCAGCTGATCAACCAGATCCGGATTGCTTTAAAGCGCTGCGAAGGACATTTTACAATTGACCGGACGAGCGGACGGATTTTTGTCAACTGTCTGAGCGAGTACGACTATGACGAAGTCGTGGAGAACCTGAGCCATGTCTTCGGCATTGCAGGAATCTGCCCGACGGTCATCATGCCGGTCGTTCCGGTTGAGGAGCTGCGGAAGGCAGCAGGGGACTTCTTCGGCGTGGAGTACGAGAATCGTGCCGTATCCTTCAAGGTACACACGAGACGCCTTGCAAAGAGCTATCCCATGGAATCCATGGAGCTGAATGCGGAAATCGGCGAAGAGATTCTGACCCGTTACCCGGAATCCCGTGTGGATGTTCATACACCGGAGGTTCTTCTGAATGTGGAAATCCGGGAGAGAATCTATCTGTATTCCCATATTCTTCCCGGACCGGGAGGGCTCCCGATCGGCTGCAGCGGAAAGGGAATGCTCCTTTTGTCCGGAGGCATTGATTCTCCGGTTGCAGGCTGGATGTGTGCAAAGCGCGGCCTGAAGCTGGATGCCACTTATTTCAACGCGCCGCCCTATACGAGTGAGCGGGCACTGCAGAAGGTCATCGATCTGGCCTCCATCGTTGCCAGATATACGGGCCCCATTTACTTGCATAACATCAACTTCACGGAGATTCAGCTGTACATCTATGAGAAATGCCCGCATGACGAGCTGACGATCATTATGCGGCGTTATATGATGCGGATTGCGGAGCTGATCGCAAAGAGAACGGAATGTGACGCTCTGATCACCGGAGAGAGCATCGGTCAGGTTGCGTCGCAGACGACGCGGAGCCTTGGCGTCACGAACGCAGTCTGCACACTGCCGGTTTTCCGGCCTTTAATTGCATTTGACAAGGAAGATATCGTTACGATCTCCAAGAAAATTGAAACCTACGAGACCTCCATTCAGCCTTACGAGGACTGCTGCACGATTTTCGTTGCCAAGCATCCAGTGACGAAGCCGCTTCTTGGCGTAATTGAGCAGCATGAGCACAATCTGGATGAGAAGATTGAGGAAATGGTTCAGAGAGCTCTGGATACGGATGAGATTCTGATTGTCGGACAGGACGGCGTCCGCAGGCTGAAAGAGCGGGAGGATCCGCTGCAGGAGGGGATGTAATACTGCCCGAGCGGTGTGACATGAAAAAAGACGGCCGGTCATACAAGATGACCGGCCGTCTGCCCTGACAGGAAAGCGCAAGTCTGGCTTCTTCGGAGAGCTTCTTCGAAGAAAACAGATTACTGAATCAGATACGGCTTCAGAACCGTCATAATCTGCTCGACATTGTCTTCTGCATGAATGTTCAGGTCAATCGGCTTGGACAGATCCAGAGAGAAGATACCCATGATGGACTTTGCATCGATGACATATCTTCCGGACACCAGATCGAAATCATAATCGAATTTGGTAATGTCGTTTACAAAGGACTTCACCTTGTCAATGGAATTCAGAGAAATCTTAACAGTTTTCAAAAAATGACCCCCTTTATTCTCTTTGGTTTGGAGTGATAGTTAGCGGGCGACAAATCGCCATATACAGTTTAATAGTAATGACTGAATGAACAAAAGTCAATCATAACGAGGTTAAGGTATGATGAAAAAGGCAGCAGTTCACAATCTTGGCTGCAAGGTAAACAGCTATGAGCTGGATGTCATGGTACAGGAGCTGTGCCATGCAGGATATCAGATGGTTCCCTTTGAGGAAAAAGCAGACCTGTATCTGGTCAACACCTGCAGTGTGACCAGCATTGCGGACCGGAAGAGCCGCCAGATGCTGCACCGGGCGAAGCATCTCAATCCGGAGGCGCTGGTGATTGCCGTCGGCTGTTATGTGGAAACCGACAGAAAGCACCTGGAGGAGGATCCTCTGGTGGATCTGTGCATCGGGAACAACCGGAAGGCCGGCATTGCGGAGATCGTGAAGAGCTATCTGGAAGGCAGGATGGAGGAGAAAGAAACCTGTGCAAATCTGACGGATCATCCGGTATTTGAATCCATGCAGCTGGAGGCTCCCGGACGAACCCGCGCCGACATCAAGATACAGGACGGCTGCAATCAGTTCTGCACCTACTGCATCATCCCGTATGCAAGAGGACGAATCCGCTCCAGAGACCCGGAGGAGGTCATGGAAGAAATCCGTCGCCTTGCCGCAGATGGCGTAAAGGAAGTGGTTATTACCGGAATTCACCTCTCCTCGTATGGACGGGAAAAGGGACTGGAGCCGGGAACAGAGCTTTTGAATCTGCTGACCAGGATCCAGCTGACAGCAGGAATTGAACGGATCCGCCTGGGTTCTCTGGAGCCGAGAATCATTACCGAGTCCTTTGCAAGAGGAATAAGCCGCCTCTCCAAGGTCTGCCCGCATTTTCATCTCTCACTCCAGAGCGGCTGTGATGAGACGCTTCGGCGGATGAATCGCCATTATACGGCGGCGGAGTACCGCGAGGGTGTTGAGATCCTCCGGAAATACTATGACCGGCCGGCCATCACGACGGATATTATTGTCGGCTTTCAGGGAGAAACAGAGGAAGAATTCGAAAAAAGCCGCGCGTTTGCAGATGAGATCCGTTTTTACGAGATCCATGTTTTCAAGTACTCTGTGCGGAAGGGGACAGCGGCAGAGAAGCTTCCGAATCCCTGCACGGCCGCGCAAAAGGCCGAACGGAGTGATGTGCTCCTTGCTCTGACGCAGAGACAGGCAAGGCAGTACCGGGAAAGCTTTGTGGGAGAGCAGGAGGAGCTGATTCTGGAAGAAAAGGTCACGGTAAACGGAAGCTCCTTCTATACCGGGCATACGATGCGCTATGTGGAAGGCCTGGTGCCTGCAGAAGGTCATCATCAGGGAGAGCTTGTCGCCGGAACCGTCACAGGGCTTTCTGAAGACGGAACGCGGTTGATATTGGCCTGATTCCGGAACAAAATTGCCGTGAACCGTAAAATGAGGTATGATGATATATCAGATCTCTTTATGGGAAACTCCGCAGGGAGCTCTGCAGAGAATGATTTCATTTGCTGCGCGAGGGATTCGCGAGAAGATAAAACAGAAAGAACAATACAGTTGAAGCATTCGGGGAAAACGAAATGACGCAGTCCCCGTATAAGTCCGCACAGGATGCGGCAGGAAAGGATAGAATGAAGAGATACAGTGAAGAAGATTTAAGCAGCACACAGTATTTTAAGGTCAAGCCCGATCAGGAAAGCGGAACTAGAAAGGTTCTGTCGATCGTGTACGAGGCACTGACGAAGAAGGGGTATGATCCGGTCAATCAGATCGTCGGCTACATTATGTCGGGAGACCCCACTTATATTACCAACTATATGGGAGCGAGAAGCCTGATCATGAAGGTGGAGCGCGATGAGCTGGTAGAAGAGATTCTTGAGTCGTATATCCGGAACAATCACTGGAATGAAGAGGTCTGAGCTTCGGCAGGAGAAGATAGCATGAGAGTGATGGGCCTTGATTACGGCTCGAAAACAGTAGGAGTCGCACTGTCTGATGAACTTCTGATGACAGCGCAGCCGAAGGAGACCATCTGGCGGGACCGTGAAGGGAAAATCCGGAAAACACTGGTCCGCATTGAGGAGCTGATCCTCGAATATGACGTCAGACTGATTGTCCTTGGACTGCCGCTGAATATGGATGACAGCATAGGAGAACGTGCCGAAGCCGCACTTGATTTCAAGGAGCGTCTGGAACGGCGGACTTCTGTGCCTGTTGTGATGTCCGATGAGAGACTGACTACGGTGGAAGCGGATGAAATGCTCTCCAGAATGGAGATCCCGCCACAGCACCGCAAGCAGTATCTGGATCAGATCGCAGCCAGCGTGATTCTTCAGGAATATATGGAGAACCATAGGAAAGAACTGGTACAAATTGGCGGAAAAGAAGAATACAACGAAAGCATCGAAAGCTGCAAAAGCAGCAAAAACGAATAAGAAAAAAGCAAAGCTCACCGGACCGAGACTGAAAATTATTCCGCTCGGCGGTCTGGAGCAGATCGGAATGAATATCACTGCCTTCGAATACGAGGACAGTATTATTGTGGTGGACTGCGGTCTGGCATTCCCCGAGGATGACATGTTCGGCATTGACAGTGTGATACCGGATGTCTCCTATCTGCAGGACAACATCGACAAGGTCAAGGGCTTTGTCATTACGCATGGACATGAGGATCACATCGGGGCACTTCCGTACATTCTGCAGAAGGTAAATGTCCCGGTATACGGAACCAGACTGACCATTGCGCTGATTGAGAACAAGCTGACCGAGCATAAGATGATGGATACCACGAAGCGCGTTGTCGTTTCCTTCGGACAGACGGTAAACCTCGGACGCTTCCGCGTGGAATTCATCAAAACCAATCACAGCATTGTGGATGCCGCTGCACTTGCCATCTATTCCCCGGTGGGAGTCGTGGTTCACACCGGAGATTTCAAAGTGGATTACACTCCGGTTTACGGAGATGCCATTGATCTGCAGCGCTTTGCGGAGCTTGGAAAGAATGGCGTTCTGGCACTGATGTGTGACTCCACAAACGCCGAACGTCCGGGCTATACACAGTCGGAGAAAACCGTCGGCGTGACCATCGACCGGATTTTTGCCGAGCATAAGGATACGAGGATTATCATTGCGACCTTTGCGTCCAATGTCGACCGTGTGCAGCAGATCATCAATTCCTCCTACAAGTACGGACGCAAGGTTGCCGTCGAGGGACGCAGCATGGTGAACATCATTGCGGCGGCCAGTGCGATCGGATGCCTGAACGTACCGAAGAACACACTGATTGAGGAGGAAGAGCTTCGAAATTATCCTCCGGAAAAAACAACGATCATTACGACCGGCTCTCAGGGTGAGAGCATGGCCGCACTGACCAGAATGGCGGAAGATCAGCACAGGAAGGTGAAGATCGGCCCCGGCGACACCATTATTTTCTCGTCGCATCCGATTCCGGGCAATGAGAAGTCGGTGACCAATGTCATCAACAAGCTTCTTCTGAAGGGGGCGGATGTTATTTTCCAGGACGTTCATGTTTCCGGACATCCCTGCCAGGAAGAGCTGAAGCTGATCTATTCACTGGTTCAGCCGAAGTATGCCATTCCGGTGCACGGCGAGTACCGCCATCTGATTGCACAGTCCAAGGTAGCAGCGGCTCTTGGCATCCCGAAGGAAGATATTTTCATTCTGCATTCCGGAAATGTTCTGGAGCTGAATCAGAATGCGGCAGAGGTAACCGGTGCAGTTCCGGTGGGGGCGATCCTCGTGGATGGACTTGGCGTCGGAGATGTCGGCAATACGGTTCTGCGTGACCGTCAGCATCTGGCAGAGGACGGCATTGTCATTGTGACGTTTGCCATGGAGCGCGGAACGGACTATCTTGCAGCGGGACCGGAAATTGAAAGCCGCGGATTTGTCTATATGAAGGAAGCGGAAACGCTGATGAACGAAGCCAATCTCGTTGTACAGGAGGCTTTGGCGGACTGTCTGGAGCATGGACAGGACGATCCGGCGAAGCTTAAGAACAGCGTTCGTTCGGCACTGAGTGATTTCTTCTGGAAAAAAACAAAGCGTCGTCCGATGATTCTTCCGATGATGGTATCGATTTAATGGTATCGATTTAAGAGGGATCCGCCTGCTTTGGGAAAGCCGGAGCAGGCGGGTGAGGTAAGAAAGCTATGAAATCTTCTGATCGTGGATACAGGAGGCCGCAAAGACGTCCGATGCCGCGCCTGAAGGACGGGCAGGGAACCTTGGACTGGATTGGCGATGTGGTCAAGGTGGTGCTGATCATTGTCGTGATTATGTTCTGTGTGACCATGTCGCACCGCGCCTACGAGATCGGCTACAGCATTTTCTATGAGGAGGCTGTGGACGAGAAGGGAAGCGGCAGGAAGGTTGAGGTGACGGTGACCGACGGAATGACTGCGGCGCAGGTCGGAAAGCTTCTGCAGGAGGACGGGCTGATCAAGGACGCGGAAGTATTCAGCTATCAGGAACGGTTTTCTTCCTACCATGGGAAAATATATCCGGGAACCTATACACTTTCCACGGAGATGACACCGAGTGAAATGATCAAGAAGCTGGCGGAGAATGCGCCTGCGGAGGATGATGCCGAATGAGAGACATCGATTCAGAAAAAGAAGAACGGATTCTGACCTTTATGGAGTCTCTGGCAGCAGGAAATACAGCATTTCTGAATTCATTGGAGAAAGAGGCGCTGGGCGAGGCGGTCCCGATTATCAGGACGCAGACCCAGAGCCTCCTTCGTTTTCTTCTGGAGCTTACGAAACCGGCGAGAATTCTGGAGGTCGGAACCGCAACCGGATTTTCCGCCTGCCTGATGCTGAATTATGCACCGGAAGGGACAGAGCTGACGACGATAGAGCGGGATCCGGAACGGATCGAAAAGGCCAGAAGACACTTTGCAATGATCGATGAAGATCCGGCCGCAATGCCTGGGCGGCACTCAGCCCAGATTAAACTTCTGGAGGGCGACGCCGCGGAGCTTCTGAAGGGACTGCAGGGACCGTATGATTTTATTTTCATGGATGCGGCTAAGGGACAGTACATTCATTTCCTTCCGGAGATTCTGCGGCTGATGCCGAAGGGCGGCCTTCTTGTGTCGGACAATGTCTTCAAGGAAGGGGAAATTCTGGAGTCGCGTTTTGCGGTAAAACGCAGAGACCGGACCATTCATAAAAGAATGCGCGAATATCTGCAGGCGCTTTCGGACAATCCGGAGCTCCGGACGCTTCTCCTGGAGGAGGGTGACGGAGCAGCGCTGTGCATTCGGAAATAACCCGTTTACAGCCTGCAGCAGTACCGCCGCAGCGACAGAGCCGCGGCAGAGAGATCATATCAGAGGGTAACGTATATGGAAAAGAACCTGACCCTGGAAAAACCGGAGCTTTTGTGTCCAGCCAAGGATCTGGAAGTTCTGAAAACCGCGGTGGATTTCGGCGCGGATGCCGTCTACATCGGCGGAGAGGCCTATGGCCTCAGGGCAAAGGCAAGAAATTTCTCTGCGGAGGAGATGGCAGAGGGAATTCAATATGCGCATGCGCATGGCTCGCGGGTGCATGTCACAGCGAATATTCTGGCGCATAACGCGGATCTTGCAGGTGCGGCGGCGTACTTCCGTGAGCTGGAGGAGCTGCGCCCTGATGCAGTTCTGATTGCAGATCCCGGAATGTTCGATCTTGCGAAGGAGAACTGCCCGAATCTGGAGATCCACATCTCTACGCAGGCGAACAACACCAATGCCGGAACCTTTCGTTTCTGGCACAGAATGGGTGCAAAGCGTGTGGTCTGTGCCAGAGAGCTGAGTCTTGCGGAAATTCGTCAGATCCGGGAGGAAACCCCGCAGGATCTGGAGATTGAGGCCTTTGTACACGGCGCGATGTGCATTTCCTATTCGGGGCGATGCCTGCTGTCCAACTATTTTACGGGACGGGATGCCAATCATGGAGCCTGCACACATCCCTGCCGGTGGAAATACGCGGTCATGGAGGAGTCAAGGCCCGGAGAGTATCTTCCCATTGAGGAGAATGAGCGCGGAACGTTTATTTTCAATTCGAGAGATCTGTGCATGATAGAGCACATTCCGGACCTTTGCCGCGCAGGAATCAGCTCGCTGAAAATCGAAGGACGGATGAAAACAGCCCTTTATGTGGCGACGGTGGCGCGAACTTATCGAAAAGCCATTGACGATTTCTATGAGAGTGAGGAAAAATATCTCTCGAGGATGGACTGGTACCGGGAGGAAATCCGCAAGTGTACCTATCGCCGCTTTACCACCGGATTCTATTACGGACGGCCGGATGAGGATTCGATGGTGTATGATAGTAACACGTATGTCAGTGAATCCATCTGGCTCGGCATTTCGGAAGAAATCCGGGACGGGCGCGTGCGCTTTATGCAGCGCAACAAGTTCAATGTCGGTGATTCCATTGAAATCATGAAGCCGGATGGCCGGGATGTTCCGGCCAAAGTCCTCGGACTTATCACAGAGGACGGAGAACGGGTTACCAGCGCCCCTCATCCGCAGCAGATCTTATACGCGGAACTTTCCGCTCCGGCGGAAAAGGGAGATCTTCTGCGAATGAACGGAACAAGGTGATACAAAAGAGCAGATACCACCAGAGAGAAGAATAGGAGAACAGGTCGAATGGAAGCAGAAAGAACAAGACTGGAGCAGCTGTACGGCAAGAATGTCTTTACGATCAGCAAAATGCGGGAGTGCCTTCCCAAAAGCGTTTTCCGGAATGTAAAGAGCGTCATTGAAGGCGGCGGTGAGCTCTCCCGCGCCGATGCAGACGTTGTAGCCAAGGCCATGAAGGACTGGGCAATGGAAAACGGTGCGACGCACTATACACACTGGTTTCAGCCGCTGACCGGAATTACGGCGGAGAAGCACGATTCTTTCATTTCCACTCCGGATGACGAAGGCCGCATGGTAACGGCTTTTTCCGGAAAAGACCTGATCAAGGGAGAACCGGATGCATCCTCCTTCCCGTCCGGAGGACTTCGTTCTACGTTTGAGGCAAGAGGCTATACCGCATGGGATGTGACAAGTCCTGCATTTCTGAAGGAGTCCGGAACCGGCGTGACGCTCTGCATTCCGACGGTTTTCTGCTCCTATACGGGAGAGGCACTCGACAAGAAGACCCCTCTTCTTCGTTCCATGGAGGCAATTGACCGCGAAGCGCTCCGGATTGTCCGTCTGTTCGGCGATACCACCGCAACCAAGGTGACGGCATCCACAGGAGCGGAGCAGGAGTACTTCCTGGTTGACAAGAAAAAATACCTGCAGCGGCCGGATCTTATTTTCACAGGACGCACCCTGTTCGGGGCATCGGCACCGAAGGGACAGGAGATGGAGGATCATTACTTCGGAGTCATTCGCGAACGCGTCGGCGAATACATGAAGGATCTGAACGAGGAGCTCTGGAAGCTTGGCGTTCCTGCGAAGACGCAGCACAATGAGGTTGCACCTGCGCAGCATGAGCTGGCTCCGATTTATGAGACAGCAAACCTTGCAGCGGACCATAACCAGCTGATCATGGAGGCGATGAAGCGCGTGGCGGACCATCACGGTCTTCGCTGCCTGCTTCATGAGAAGCCGTTTGACGGGGTCAACGGCTCCGGAAAGCACAACAACTGGTCTCTGACGACCGACACCGGGGTGAACCTGATTGATCCGGGCGATTCCCCGGAGCGCAACATCCGCTTCCTTCTGGTGCTCTCCTGCATCATGAAGGCGGTCGACAAGCATGCCGACCTGCTTCGCCAGAGTGCATCGGATGTCGGAAATGACCTGAGACTTGGTGCGAATGAGGCACCGCCGGCCATTGTTTCCATTTTCCTTGGTCAGCAGCTTGAGGATGTTGTCCGCCAGCTTGTGGAAACAGGCTCTGCGGAAAATCATATTGAGGGCGGCTATCTGCGCACCGGTGTATCCACGCTTCCCGATATTGCGAAGGATGCGACGGACCGCAACCGTACCTCACCGTTTGCCTTTACGGGAAACAAGTTCGAATTCCGCATGGTGGGCTCTGCCGATTCTGTTGCAGGCTCCACGACGATCCTGAATGCGATTGTAGCGGAAGCCTTCTGCGAGGCAGCGGATCTTCTGGAGAAATCGGATCACTTTGAGCTTGCGGTTCATGATCTCATCAAGAAGAATATGACCGAGCACAAGAGAATTCTCTTCGACGGAGACGGTTATTCACAGAACTGGGTAGAAGAAGCGAAAAAGCGCGGCCTTCCGAACATTCCGAGCACGATTGAGGCGGCGGAGGTTCTGACCACGAGAAAGTCAGTCGAGCTGTTTGAACGGTTCCGTATTTTTACCCGGACGGAGCTGGAATCCAGACAGGAAATCACGTATGAGACCTATGCCAAGACGATCAACATCGAAGCTCTGACCATGATCGATATGGCATCCCGCCAGATCATTCCTGCCTGCATGAAGTATGAGAAGGATCTGGCCGATACGATCATCGCGGTTCAGAAGGCGGGAGCTGTCTTTAATGCAGAGACCGAGAAGCTTCAGAAGATCGCGGATGAAATTGATCTGGCGCAGCAGGCACTGGACCATCTGCGCGAGCTGGAGACCAAGGCATCGGCGCTTCCGGATGGGAAAGAACGCGCATTCTTCTACAAGGATGTTGTGGTGCCGGCCATGTCCGAGCTTCGTGCACCGTGTGACCGCCTGGAGTGCATCGTCAACAAGGATGCATGGCCGTTCCCGACGTATGAAGATCTGATGTTTGAGATCTGATGTTTGAGATCTGATGTTTGAGATCCGGTGCCTGAAATCCGGTGCCGGATCTTTGATGTTTGAATTTTAATGGAGATTAAGAGGAGCTGAGCAGACAATGCGTATTATCGTGGTTGGATGCGGAAAGGTTGGAGAGACGATTGTCAAGTGTCTCTCCAGTGAATCCCATGACATTGCCGTTATTGATGTGGATCCCGGGGTCGTGGAGGATATGTCCGAGCAGTTCGATGTGCTCGGCGTGGTCGGAAACGGCGCCAGTTATTCCGTTCTGCGGGAGGCGGGCGTAGAGGATGCGGATCTTCTGATCGCAGTCACGGATTCGGACGAACAGAATCTTCTGTGCTGCCTGTTTGCCAGAAAGGTCGGCAACTGCAATACGATTGCCCGTGTCCGGAATCCGGTTTACAGCGAAGAGATCGGATACATCAAGGAAGAGCTGGGGCTCTCGATGACGGTAAACCCGGAATATGCGGCGGCAGAAGAGGTGGCACGGCTTCTGCGCTTCCCCTCTGCCATCAAGATTGAAACCTTCGCGGGCGGAAGGGCTGAGCTTCTGCAGTTTGTCATTCCCGCCGGCTCCATTCTGGACAACACCCCTCTGAAGGATCTGCCCGGGAAGCTGGATGCCAAGATTCTGGTCGGCGCAGTGGAACGCGGCGGAGATGCCATCATTCCGGACGGCTCCTTTGTGCTGAAGGCGGGAGATACGCTGAGCCTTGTGTCGGCACCCCGCGATGCCAAGAAATTTTTCCTGAAGCTTGGCGTCGATATCCATCGCGTCAATAACGCCATGATTGTCGGAGGAGGTAAAATTGCGTTTTACCTGGCGAAGATGCTTCTGACCTCCGGAATCCGCGTCAAAATTCTTGAAAATGACAAGCGGCGCTGCCAGGAGCTTTCGGATGCCATTCCGGGTGCGCTGATCATTTATGGCGACGGCTCAGATCAGGATGTCCTTCGCGAGGAGGGCATTGACAGCTGTGAATCCTTTGTCTCTCTGACGGGAATCGATGAGCAGAATATCTTCATGTCGCTGTTTGCCAAGCAGGTGAATCCGAAGGCGAAGATTGTCACGAAGACGAACCGCATCAACATGAATTACATTCTGGATAAGCTTGAGCTGGACAGTCAGATTCATCCGAAGGATATTACCTCCGAGACGATTGTCAGCTATGTTCGTGCGATGCAGAACTCGATCGGAAGCAACGTGGAGACAATGTACAACGTCATCGAGGACAAGGTCGAGGCACTGGAATTTGTCATCCGGGAGAAATCCCCTGTGGTCGGCATTCCGCTGGCGGAGCTGAAGACGAAGAAAAATGTCCTTGTTGCGAGCATCATCCGCCGTGGGAATATCATTATGCCGAACGGTACCTCCACGATCGAGGTGGGCGACAGCGTGGTTATTTTCACAACAGGCAAGGGCTTCGGAGACATTACGGATATTCTGGAGGAGAACTGAGAACATGCATTATCCCATTGTTTGCTATGTTCAGGGCCAGATTCTGAAAATAGAGGGAGCTCTTCTTCTGGTTCCTGCGCTGACAGGGCTGCTGTACCGGGAACAGGCGGCAGCAGCTTATCTGCTGATTGCTGTGATCTGCGAGACAATCGGTCTTCTGCTGACGCTGCGCCGTCCGAAGAAGTTCGTTCTCTATGCCAGAGAGGGAATGGTCAGTGTGGCGCTTGCATGGATTGTGCTGTCTGTGTTCGGCGCGCTGCCCTTTGTTCTGTGCGGAGATATTCCGTCCTTTTCAAATGCGTTGTTTGAAATTATATCCGGCTTTACGACGACGGGAGCCAGCATTCTGGAGGATGTGGAAGTCCTGTCGCATGCAAGCCTGATCTGGCGAAGCTTTTCGCACTGGGTCGGAGGCATGGGAGTCATCGTCTTCATGCTGGCCATTATTCCGATGGCGAGCGGCTACAACATGCAGCTGATGAAGGCAGAGAGCCCGGGACCTTCGGTCGGGAAGCTGGTGCCTCGCGTGAAGGAAAGTGCGAAGATTCTGTATCTTATTTATGTCAGTCTGACCGGCATCCAGCTGGTGCTGCTTCTTCTGACCGGAATGAAGGGCTTCGATGCGGTTTGCATCACCTTCGGAACGGCGGGAACCGGCGGCTTCGGTATCTGGAACAACAGCTGCGGGGGCTATACAACGCTGCAGCAGGGGATCATTACGATCTTCATGCTGGCGTTCGGCGTGAACTTCAATGCGTACTATTTTCTTCTCGGAAAGGACAAGAAGCAGGCCTTCCGGATGGAGGAGGTGCGCGGTTATTTCCTGATCGTCGCGGTGAGCATTCTGCTGATTGCGATCAACATCCGGGGAATGTTCCACTCTCTTCCGGAGAGCTTTCATCACGCAGCCTTTCAAGTTGCATCAATTATCACAACAACAGGATACAGCACCGTGAACTTCGACCTGTGGCCGATGTTCAGCAAAATGATTCTGGTGCTGCTGATGTTCTGCGGAGCGTGTGCGGGCTCCACCGGCGGCGGCATCAAGGTGTCCCGTATCCTGATTCTGCTCAAGGCGGTTCGTACGGAGATCCGGCATTACATGCATCCCCGCGCGGTGACCACCATGAAAATGGACGGAAAGGCCATCGACAAATCGATTTTCCGCGGTGTGCTGGTCTATCTGGCAGCGTATGCCTTTCTCTTTGCAGCATCGGTACTGATTCTCTCACTTGACCCGACGCAGAGCTTTGCGACAGATTTCACGGCCGTTGCGGCAACCTTTAATAACATCGGCCCCGGACTTGAAATGGTCGGCCCGGCGGCAAATTTCAACTCACTCACGCTTCTGTCCAAGTATGTTCTGATGTTCGACATGCTGGCAGGGCGCCTGGAGCTGTTCCCGCTCTTGGTTTTCTTCCTGCCGTCCACCTGGAAGAAGAGTGCATGAGGACAGCATCTTTATAAACGATAACTGGCAAGGGCCCCGGAGAAATCCGGGGCCCTTGTGGTATCAAAAATCCTGCAAAATGATATTCTATAAAGGCAGGAAGTACTGTTATGGGACACACAAAAACAGGGTTCCGTTTCTGAAAGGGGACACAATATGCCCAAGGGAAAGAATCAGAAGATGAAGCTGTACCGCCTTTATCGAATCATGCTGAGTGAGACAGATGAAGATCACGCGCTGACGATCAGGCAGATCCAAGAGCGGCTGGCAGAGAGCGACGTCACGGTTGATCGGAAAACGCTGTATGAGGATTTCGCCGCCCTAGAGGAAATGGGATTAGACATCGAAATGAGCCGGAACGGAAATGAGTATCTTTACCGGGTGGTGTCGAAGAGATTTGAGCTTGCAGAACTGAAGCTTCTTGTGGATGCCATTCAGTCCTCCAAGTTCATTACGGCGAAAAAGTCCCGGCAGCTGATTGGAAAGCTCACTGATTTTGCGAGCAGTTACGAGGCGCGGCAGCTGGACCGGCAGGTGGTGGTGGCCGGCCGCGTGAAGACGATGAATGAGAGCATTTACTACAATGTGGATGCTGTTCATGAGGCAATCACCGAAAACCGGCAGATTTGTTTCAGCTATCTGCAGTGGAATGAGGACAAACAGCTCGTTCCGCGCAAAAGCAAGGCCTACCGGGTGAGCCCGTGGGCGCTTACCTGGAACGACGGAAACTATTATCTGATTGCTTATGATGCAGCGGCTGCCATGATTAAGAATTACCGCGTGGATAAGATGGATCAGATCAAGGTCCTGCCAGATGTTCGCATCGGGAAAAGTGTTTTCAGACAAATCGATATGGCTGGTTATACCAGAGAGAATTTTGACATGTTTGCCGGGAAGGAAACCATGGTGACTCTCCGATTTACACGAGATCTGGTCGGAGTGATGATTGACCGTTTCGGAAAGGAGATTACCATCTGCAGGGTGAATGAAGATCACGACGAAATTACCGTTCCGGTTGCGGTCAGTGGTATGTTCTATGGTTGGATAGCCGGATTTGGAAACGGGGTGGAAATCGTGAAGCCGGAAGAAGTCCGAAAAGAATATTGCGAGAAACTGAAGCAAATTCTGGCATCATATTTGTAAGAACGCTGGTGTTTTTATAGGACAGGCCATCTGATACCATGCAGCCATGAGGAAAGAATCGCCCCGACAGGGAAAAGGAGGAATCTTACATGGCTGCAGAAGTTGTTATCAGTATCGCATCAGGAAAACATATCATTTACCATAGACCGAGCTGTACTTACGCAAGCAGAATCAAAATTAAGAATAAGCTGACGGTCAGAGAAACAACGGTACAGGATCCTTCCAGATATTGTGCCTGTAAATACTGCAAAGGGCTTGGCGGAGATTTTCGAACCAGAAAAGGGCAGCTCAGGAAATGGGCGAATGTATGGAATATGACTTTCAGCTATGAGCCGGAGCAAAATCGGTTCTATATGAGGACCGTAAGCGGGTTCTGGATGGTTTATGAGAGAGAGTATGATCAAAGTTATCTTCTCTATCACCTGAATCACTTTACAGAAGATGCCCCGATGGAAGCATTGATGCAAGGTCCATTTCACAGACAGAAGGACGTTGTCCCGGGACGATCCCTGGAGAAGCTGGTGCGGTATGCGGATCAGCATGATAGGGCGAAGCAGATTATCGAACAGGACTATCGCGGGCTTCCGCGCCGCACGAAGAAGCAGAAGAAATACTATAAGCAGGCGGAAAGAAGAGCTTTCCGGTCAAGTGTCCGGAGAATGGATTTTATTTTTGATGCACTGGAAGCCGAATGGAAGAAAAAAGAGATGGAAAACGAAGGGAAATTTATTGGACAGGGTGCCTGACACATGTAATTGGACATTTGATATAAAACTAATAGGGAAAAATATAATACCAAATATTACCCAGATGGATGAGAAAACTAAATAACTGTGATATATTACTGGGGAAGAAATGGTATATATTAATTCCCGGAGGCGTGTAATGGCAAAGCAACTTCATGTTAGATTAGAGGATAGTCTTTTTGAGTCTCTCTCTGAATATACAAATCATAATGGATTGTCAGTCAATGACTTTATTGCCGGTTCAATCATGCAATCATTGAGCAATCAAAGTCAGGTTGGAGAAAAAAAAAATTCTTTATTTACGTTTATAGATTTATTTGCCGGTATAGGAGGAATGCGAATAGCATTTGAGAACAATGGTGGCGACTGTGTTTATTCGAATGAATGGAATAAATATAGCCAGCAGACATACTTTGCAAATTTTGGAGAACAACCGGATGGTGATATTACGAAGGTGGATGCACGAATGATCCCGGATCACGATATTCTTGTGGCTGGATTTCCGTGTCAGCCTTTCAGTATCGCAGGTGTCTCGAAAAAATTAAGCCTTGGCCGGGCAACCGGTTTTGAAGATAAAACACAGGGAACTCTTTTCTTTGATGTCTGCAGAATAATCAAAGCCAAAAGACCCAAAGCTTTTTTGCTTGAGAATGTTAAAAATCTGAAGAGCCATGATAAAGGGAATACATTTAAAATCATTATGGAGTCGCTGGAGGAACTTGATTATGATGTGTTCTATGCGATTTTAGATGGTCAGAATTATGTTCCGCAGCATAGAGAGAGAATTCTTATCGTTGGATTTGATCGTCAGAGATATGGGAAGGAAATAGAATTCAGATTTGATATCAGCCCGGTTGATCCCAAGCCGGTTATGAAAGATATTCTGGAAGAAGTTCCGGATGATAAATATACGCTTTCTGATAAGCTTTGGGCGTACCTTCAGAATTATGCAGCAAAGCATAAGGCTGCTGGAAATGGGTTTGGGTATGGGATTGCAGAACCTGACGGCATATCCAGAACATTAAGCGCCAGATACTATAAGGATGGATCGGAAATTCTGATAGCTCAGGATGGAAAGAATCCACGAAGACTGACGCCTCGTGAATGTGCCAGATTACAGGGATTTCCGGATACGTTCAAGATAGTAGTGTCTGATACCCAGGCCTACAGACAGTTTGGCAATTCCGTTGTCGTACCGTTAATGACAGACGTTGCAGGACTGATTGTTGCCAAGATTCAGGAGATGGAAAGGAAGAAAGAAAATGAGTGTTGTTACACAGGCTATACAAACAGCTATGAGCGGGCAATTAACATTCACAAAGTTTCTTGCTGCCAATGATACTGGACTGACCGGAGGCCACCAGGCTGGCATCTATATTTCCAAGCCGTCTGTTCCTATTTTATTTGATGAGCCTGGAATTAAAGGACAGAACAAAGAAAAATGGGTAAAAGTGAAATGGCAGGATGATTTTGAAACAGATACCAGGTTTATTTATTACGGACAGGGTACTCGGAACGAATATAGAATAACAAACTTCGGAAAGGGGTTTCCTTTTCTCAGAGCAGAGTATACAGGGGCGTTGTTTGTTATTACCAAAATAGATAACGAGAATTACAAGGGCTACGTTCTTAATACAGAAGATGAAATAAATGAGTTTCTCAGTGCTTTCGGACTTACACCTGCAGAGACTAACCGGTTGATTGAATTAAGCAGGACCGATGCGTCACTAAGAGAACAGGCAGCAATAGACCGCTTTATCAGCGGGTTGACTGTAGATTTTCCCTCATCCGATGTAATGTCATCTGCAGCCAGAGCTATTTCATACGCGGCGGTGCTCAATAAGACAATAACTATGACTGATCCGGACAAAGCAATACTTCAGTGGACAGATCAGGAATATAAGCTCTTTCGCGCTTTGGAACAGGCAAGGTATGGAGATATGGTTGCGCGTGGCTTCTCAACAGTGGATGATTTTGTTGCTCTTGCAAACCAAGTGCTTAACAGAAGAAAAAGCCGGGCTGGGAAAAGCCTGGAACACCATTTGGCTGCGATATTTAATGAGAATCACATCCAGTTTACTGCACAGGCAGTGACTGAGGGCAATAAGCGGCCGGATTTCATTTTTCCGTCAGAAGAAGCCTATCACGATTTTTCGTTTCCTGTCAGCAAGCTGACTTCACTGGCAGCCAAAACTACCTGCAAGGACAGATGGCGTCAGATTCTTAATGAAGCGGACCGATTGAGAGATGGCAGAAAATACCTCTGCACGTTACAACAGGGAATTTCAAGCATGCAGATGGATGAGATGGAAGCAGAAAAAGTAACATTGGTTGTTCCAAAGGCGTATATCTCGACATATCCACGTGATAAGCAGGATAGGATCTGGTCTTTGCATACGTTTGTTGACCATGTTAAGGAACTGCAAAATGGCTGACATTAAATCCCCTGAAAAACGAAGCAGAAATATGTCTGCTATAAAAAGAGCAGATACGAAGCCGGAGATTTATATTCGCAAAATGCTGTTTAAAGCAGGTTACAGATTCCGCTTGCAGACAAATAAAATACCGGGACATCCGGATTTGTGGCTGAAAAAGTACAATACAGCAATCTACATACATGGGTGCTTCTGGCATCGCCACGAGGGGTGCGCATATGCTTATATGCCTAAAAGCAGAGTGGATTTCTGGCGTGATAAATTTGATAAAAACGTACAGAGGGATCATTTTGTTCAGGATCAGTTAAGAGCAAGACGTGTAAGATGTCTGGTTATCTGGGAGTGTACAATCAAACAGGCGCAAAAGAAAAATGGGGATCCGGAAATTCTGCTGGAAGAGCTGGAAGCATTCCTCGGTTCTGACAGGTATTATCAGGAGATTTAAGAAAATGACAATCAGCGTTTTCTTAAATATGTTCTTGCTGAAAATGCGGAATATCTTTCTGAGCTTCTACTGAAATCGGAAGAAGAGTATTACTTTTACACAGAGTTTAGATGTAGGACTGGAGATGCTTTGCAGGACAGTGAATCTGCGGATGGCTTTGAGCTGGGCAATGCAAAAGTGCTTTTGATACTGGAGAAATTCAAGTGTATGGCGATGGAAAAATGCAGAGTAGCGTTGCGTAATCGAATTCTCAAAATGGCTGAATGCCTCATGCCGAAGATAGCAAAGATATTAAATACATTTAATAAACATTGGAAATTACAGTTATGGCAGGGAATATGATTAGTCAAATTAGTAATGCTTTTTCTTCAGGTGGAGGGGGAGTAAATTTTGAACAGCGAATACAGGCAATGTTTTTGTTGTCTTTACTAATTGATGGATTTTGTCCTGCAATGAACGAGCCAACAAAGAGAGTTTGTTTTCAGACAAAACACTTGGGCGTTGACGTGGATGACGTAGCGGTCTTTACGTATAGAAATGGAACAGAAGGAAAATTACTTATTCAAATTAAGCACAGTATCACTGCTACGGAGAATGATAAAACTTTTCAAGGTGTAATATGCGCTGCATGGAGTGATTTTATCAGAGAAGGTTTTGATAAAGAAAACGATAAAATTGCCTTAGCAACAGCACAGATTTCAACAACAGCACAGCAGTCTTTACGTTTTCTTCATGCAGCAGCTGTTGGCGCTGTTGATGAAAAGGAATTTATTGATAAATTAAATCTTCCGGTTTTTTCAAGTGCTGATAATCGAAATATGTTTAGGACATTAGAAAATTGCATAGAAAAAATCAATGGTAGTAAACCAACAAATTTTGAAATATGGATGTTTTGCAGAGCATTCACTTTATTACTTTTTGATATGGATTGCGAAGAGAGTGTTAATCGTGCGTTATCTTCATCTCTTATTAAATGCAATTGTACTATAGATGCCCAACTCGTCTGGACTAAGCTGGTAGAATATGCAGGATATTGTAATCAATCAGCGGCATCAATAGATAGAGAAAATATAGATCAGGAAATACTGACTATGTTTTCGAGAAAAGAAATCATTCAAGTTCCACCATCTCCGATTAAAGAAATAGATCTGTTCATTCCTACGGTTGCATTGATTGGCGCATGGAAAGATGACAACACCTTCGACCAGAAGATAATTGAAATGATTTCTGGGGAATCGTATTCTGAATTTGAAGCCAAGGCAAGAAGTATGGTTTCACAACAGTCAGAATACTTAAGACTGAGCAATGGAAATTGGCAGGTCTTACATAAAGAAGCATTACTAGAGCAATGTACAGAAAAATTATTCGATGATGTGCTTGAGAAATTATTTGCTGCAGCGAAAGAAGTACTGAGTCAAAAAAGTAAGCGCTTGAATAAGGAAATACCTTATCTGTTGTCCTCTGAAAGCGAATACGAAAATTCTTTAGAGTTACGTAAAAGTATTGTGAAAAGTATTTGTTGGATAAAAAAGGCGCTCCCAGATTTAAAGAATTGTAATCAGAATAAAGTTGATTCATCAATATTTGCTCTAATGAAATCATTATTTGAAGGAGCAGACTGGACAACATGGGCAAGTCTTGGGGATAGTCTGCAAAGTCTTGCAGAATTAGCACCAGATGCCTTTTTAGAGCAGCTTGAGTGTGAGATTATTCAAAAACCAGAAGAGATATTAAGACTATTTCCGCAAAGGGACAGCAGTTTATTCGGAAGTAAAAACTATATCGCTGAGTTATTATGGGCACTAGAAATATTAGCTTGGTCTCCTGATTACTTGGTGCGTTCAATATGTACATTGGGGCTGCTGGAAGAATTATCGTATGAGAGGACAAATTGGGCAAATACACCAATTAATTCAATTGTGTCAATTCTACTGCCTTGGTACCCACAGACAGTTGCTGATGCTCAAAAAAAGAAAAATGCATTACAGTGCTTGAAAACTGATACTCCAGAAGTTTTTTGGAAGGTGTTGAAAAAACTACTGCCGAATCATACATCTTCGACGACAGGAAACCCTAAGCCTAAATATTTAGCAATAGAAATTCCTGATGAAATAAAGGTCACAGTAAAAGATGTACATGATGAGTATGCCTTTCTATTAGAGCTGGCAATGGATACAGCTAGCGATAATCCACAGAAGCTTTCTGAATTGGTAGACCAGATCGGATATATGAACGAGTCTACACTTGTGCGTTTTTTAGAGTGCATAGAGGGATGTGTAGCAAATGATAATGAGCAGAAGTTCAATATATGGCTAAATCTTCGTGAAAGAATAGCTGTACTAAAGCCGACAAAAGAAATGGTTGTCTATAAACAACTTGAAAGAATCCAATTATTAATTCAGAAGTTGGAGCCAAGAGATATAAGATGGAAATATCGGGATCTTTATTTAGGAAACAGATTTCTGGTTGATAAAGGTGATTATAGCAATAGATGGGAGAGGCTGGAAGCAGATAAGCTAACTGCGGCAAAGGAAATTTACAATCAGTACGGTATTGTTGAAACTGAAATATTTGGGGTTGCGGTGAATAATACCAGAGATGTTGCCAGCAAACTCGGACAATCATTGAATCAAGATCAAATATCTCAGGCAATAGATCTGTTTTACTCTGGAAAATTGTCTCAGGAATTCACAATTTCTTGTATAAACTCGTTTGTGTTTAAGTGTGGTGCGAAGTGCTTGTTAAATACAACGCTGAGTCAAAAAGATGATAATTTTATTCTTAAAATTCTTACAAGCATACCGTTTACACTAGATATTTTAGCCGTCGTTAAGCAGATGCTTGACAATGATGCGCTATATTGGGAACGTGCAGCTATGCCCTATTGTTGCAGTGGTAATCGTATTGATGAACTGAACATAATAGTTGAGAAGCTTATTTCATGTAAGAGATATATTACTGCTATAAACTTAGTGGGACGATCTGAATTTGAATCTGTAGTCGATCCTGAAAAGATTTATTCTCTTTTGAAATTAGCCGGAACTGAAGAGTCAATTGGAAATGAACAGCTTGATCATTATGCAACGCAGCAAATAATAAAATGGTTACAAAATCAGGAGAGTATTGATCTGGATGCGCGAAGTGATATTGAGTTTATTTATTTGCCAGTACTCGATGAATATTCAGAAGTCCAACCACATTCGTTAAATACAAGGTTGAGTCTCAATCCAGATTATTTTTGTAGCATGATCGAATTGTTCTATAAAAAGAGAGCAGACGATGCGCATGAAGTTGAACTTAATAAAGGAATAAGTGATCGACTATTTGAAATACTGTTTAAGTTTAAGATTACACCAGGCGTGGATTGGAATGGTAACTTTGATGAGAACAGTTTTAAGAAGTGGATGGACTATGTAAAAACATGGAGTAAAGAAAATGATCGGTTCGCTGTGACAATGCAAACTGTAGGATCTGGATTATCGTATGCTCACCTTAATGATGAAAAATTTCCTGAGCAAGCTATTGTTGATGAACTTAACAGAGTTGAGAATTCTGAACTTCGAAGGGGTTACTATCTGGGAATCGTTAATCAACGAGGGGTACATTACGTTGATCCGGAGGGAAAACCTGAGCTTGAGATGGCAGTAGATTACGGCGATAGAGCTTCTGCTGCAGAAGCAAGAGGATATTTGCGGTATGCAACAGTGTTGCATGATATAGCAGAACAATATAAACGAGAAGCTGAGCACAATATCTCAATTGCTCAAAAAGAGAATGAAGAATAGCGTCGCCCCTCTTGACAACAACGGGCTGCGGGAAAACTGTTATCTCCGCCTTTGATTATGCGCGCTTTTGTAAAGAGAACCCAGGAAAGAAAAACCGTTTGTTGTTTGTAGCGCATCGGGAGGAAATCCTTGAGCAGAGCATCGAAACCTTTCGTGGAGTACTGCATGATTTGAATTTCGGAGATTTGTGGGTTGGCAGTCATAAGCCGGAAGCACTGGATTACCTGTTTGTGTCGATTCAAACCATGAATTCGACAAAGCTGTATCGTGATTTACCGGCTGATTATTATGATTTTATTGTTGTGGATGAGTTTCATCATGCTGCTGCAGCAATTTATCAGGAGCCGCTGCACACGTTTTCGTCGAAAGTTCTTCTCGGTCTGACTGCAACACCGGAACGAATGGATGGAGAGGACATACTGGCATATTTTGATCATCGGATCGAGGCGGAGATTCGTCTGCCGGAAGCAATTGACCGGAAGCTGCTGTGTCCGTTTCAGTATTTCGGTGTGTCGGATACGGTTGATCTGCAGGATGTACGTTGGACCCGTGGCGGATATGATCGCCATGTCCTGAGCAATATTTATTCCTTGAGCGGAGCGGTCGCAGAGAAGCGAGCCAGGCACGTCATTGCAAATGTTGAGAAATACACAACATCCGTGGATGAGATGAAGGCGCTTGGCTTTTGTGTGTCCAAAGAGCATGCAAGATTTATGGCAGATTGCTTCAATCGGAGTGGGATCCCGGCGTTGGAGTTGGATTCGAATTCCGGAAAAGAGGATCGTGCAACGGCCAAGAAACGGTTGGAAGCCGGTGAAATCAAGGTGATTTTCGTAGTAGACTTATACAACGAAGGTGTGGATATCACCTCCGTCAACACGGTGCTATTCCTGCGTCCGACGGAATCTCTTACGATTTTCCTACAGCAGCTCGGACGAGGTCTGCGGCTCGATGAGAGCAGGGACTGCCTGACGGTCCTGGATTTCATCGGACAGGCGAATAAAAAGTACAACTACGAAGAGAAATTTGCGGCGCTTCTTTCAAATACGAAGCATAGTGTGGAACAGGAACTGAAGAAGGGGTTTGTTTCGGTACCGAAGGGGTGCTACATCAGTCTGGAAAAGAAGGCGAGTGAATACGTTCTGCAGAACATTCGGAGCTCAATCGAGACGAGAAGCGGCATCATCAGCAAACTGGCTTCTTTTGAAGAGAATACCGGGAAAAAGCTGACCCTGTCGAATTTTCTGAGCAGCTATCGCATGGACCCTCGTGCCATCTACAAGAAGGATAATTTCTCAAGACTCTGCGTATGCGCGGGTGTAAAGGCTGATTTTGCGGAAATGAGCGGAAAGGAAGAGAAGGATCTTACCAAGGCATTTTCAAGGTTGGCTGCCATCGACTCCAGGCGATTCCTGCAGTTTATCATCCGGCTGCTTCCTGAGCTGGATCAGCTGAAATTTGACGATATGGATGCGCTTGAAAAGCGAATGCTTCAGATGTTCTATGTGACGGTTTGGATGGATGTGATTGATTTTGAGCATCCGGAACCGGCTTACCGGAATCTTCATGCTCTGTCACAGAGCAAGGTTTTGTGCGGCGAGATGCTGGAGCTGCTGCAGTATCGCTACGACCACATTGATATTCTGGATAAAGCACTGGATTTTGGCTTTGCCTGTCCGATCGACCTTCATTGTACTTATTCCAAAGATCAGCTGCTCGTGGCGCTCGATTTCATAAAGCTGTCGGCTGTCCGTGAGGGTGTGAAGTGGCTCCCGGAGAAGAAGCTGGATGTGCTGTTTGTGACTCTGAATAAGTCCGATAAGGACTATTCGCCAACCACCATGTATGAGGATTATTCCATCAATAAGACGTTCTTCCACTGGCAAAGTCAGAGTACAACAGGCGATCATTCTGCAACGGGCCAGCGCTATATCCATCATCGGGAGCAGGGAAGTCGAATCCTCCTCTGTGTCCGTGATGCGAAAAAGGACGCCTGGGGCGGCACAGCATCCTACAGCGTACTCGGCTTCGTGGACTACGTGCAGCATACCGGCAGCAACCCGATGAGCATCATCTGGAGACTGGAGAACGAGATTCCGGCGAAATACCTGAAGCAGACCAGCAAGCTGATTGTCAGCTGATTTGTTAGAGACGACTTAGATGGTCGTCTCTTTTTGTTTTGCTTGAGTGTGTGATTCTGCATCACATGCAGATTAGAACATAAAAAGTGTTTTAATTTGTTTTATGCGTTATACTATGAATAGGCCGTAGTAAAGGAAGGTGTCATTTATGAAACTGTTAAGGGTACGTGCATCAAATTATAAAAACTGCGCGGACGATTTTACGATTGATCTCGTCGCAAAGTCTAAAAAAACCAGCGAGGATAAAGAATATGAGCTGCAGGAAATTGCGGAGGAGCTGTATGTATTCAACACCGCAGCATTCGTTGGTAAGAATGCGTCCGGTAAAACATCAGCGATTGAATTGATGGAATGCGCTTATTCGATTCTCAGTGAATTCCGTTTGGAAGATAAACACTACAATTATGATAATGTGAAACTGGAAATCATTTTCTTTCATGAGAATTCGATCTACAAGTACAATACCGTTTTAAAAGAGGATCCGAATCTGGGAAGCATAGCTGATTTTACAGAGCAGCATATCTATCGAAAAAAATACTACAAATCCAAGGTGAAGGATATTTATTCAGAAGACGGGTTTGAAGAAATTCTGTGTTTGGGTGAGCTTCCGGAAGATACATCCATCGTCTTCTTCGTCCTGAAAAAGAAAGAAACTCGTGCGGTTTATTTTAACTGTGATGGAGAAGGGGCAGACACGTATCGCCTGATGTTCAGAGCGATGAAGACATATAAAATATCCAGAGAGGTTCTGACGAAAGTCATCAAGATCTTCGACGATAAGATTCAGAGCCTGGAAATGATGGACGAAAAGCATTACAAGCTTACTTACCAGAACCATGCCAAAGAGCTTTCGGATTCTGAATTAGTGTTTATGCTTTCCAGTGGGACAACAAAAGGTGCACTGCTTTATATTTTTGTAGTTGCAGCACTGGAAAATGGATTTGATTTGCTGATTGATGAAGTAGAAAATCATTTTCATAAAACTTTGGTGGAAAACATGATCAGCTTGTTCAAGGATAAGTCGGTGAATAAAAAATCTTCGACGCTAATATTTACAACCCACTATTGTGAAGTGCTGGATCTGTTTAACCGTCAGGATAACATCTGGATTGCAAAATCAGACAATAAGATCCTGCTGAACAATATGTATGAAACATATAATATCAGACCAGAGCTTTTGAAGAGTCGTCAGTTCTACAATAATGCTTTTGATACTTCGGTGAACTACGACGATCTCATGGCACTAAAGAAGGAGCTGATGAGATGAAGTATCTGATTATGTGTGAGGGGCCTAATGAACTGGAGATTGTCAGAATACTGCTGGAGTATGATAAGCTGATTTTCACAGAAGATGATTTGTTGAACTTGGTTCCTTACCATGCAAGACAGATCGCAAGCAACCCTACGGTAAAGGCGGCGCTGAATCTGTATCATGGAGATATTCATGTCTTGAGAATTGGCGACAAGTTAAACGAAGAGCTGAAGATACCGAAAGAGTATAAAGGAAAAATAAAGCGCATTGAAAAGTATTGTACGAAACCAGAATTGGAAATGCTGCTGATTATTTCTGAAGGCCTGCAGGCTGATTTTGAGAAAGAAAAATCCAGGAAAAGTCCGAAATCATTCAGTAAAGAAAACGTGAGTTTCAATAGAAAACCGTATGATAACAGCACAGCTTTTTACCGTGACTATTACGGTGAGCGAATTGATTTGCTGGTGGATACTATTAAAAGATATAAGCAGCTGAAAGGAAAGCATCAGAAGGATGAACTTTATCTGGCGGATTTATTGAAAATATGTTTGAAATGAAATAAGGAGGAAGTCTGTATGCGTGCTTTTATCCACGCTTTTCAGGGAGAACCATGGAACGAAGAATGTAAAGCTGCATATGACGGCTTTAAAAAACTTGGAATAGAGTGCGTATTGTTTACTACTAATGAGGAATTGGATCAGAGAACCCCTGAGGATATTGTTGTAGGCGGAATGCTGATTATGGGGCATGTATTATCTCAAGATCATGTATCCATTCCAAATTACAACTATCCAGAAGAACTTGAAGGGTATAGAGGAAGGAATATTTGGATTGTCAAAATCAAAGACCTGAAAAAAGAAAAGCTTCCTATATTCGTGAAACCGGTAGAAGAAAAAACGGCAAAGGGTATTGTTGTAAATTCCTGGGATGATATTACTGAATATGAAAAAATGAATCCAGAAGCAGAGGTTCTGTGCAGCGATGTAGTGAATTTTATATCTGAATGGAGATGTTTCATCAGATATGGCAAAATACTTGGAATACAGTTCTATAACGGAGATAAAGAAGCGGTTTGCGCCACTTCTGTTGTTGAGAATGCAGTCAATGAATTTAAAACACAACCCTATGCATATTCTCTGGACTTTGGAGTTACAGAGGATGGCAGAACGATACTTGTTGAGATGAATGATGGCCTGGCTATTGGATGTTATGGCCTTTCAGATGTTCAGTACGCAAAATTTTTATATGCGAGGTGGGCAGAACTGGAAGGAATACATGATCCGTGGATTGAGAGTAACGACTAAGGAAGAGAAGATAAACGTCAAATAATGCGCTTTCTGTAAGGCTTCTTGATTCGGCCTCCTTGAAAAAGTTCAAAAACTCAACTTACTTTTTCAAGGTTCGAATAACACTTTTGACATTTCAGTGAACTACGACGATCTCATGGCACTAAAGAAGGAGTTGATTTGTAAGCGTTTAAATATCTGGTATCTGGCGTTCTGCTCCTCCGGTTCCTACAATGG
>ERZ1026898.65-NODE-65-length-64479-cov-8.119133_pt1 | contig 64479 bp, 57 predicted proteins | sample MGYA00380178_ERZ1026898 | MGnify/ENA primary metagenome ERZ1026898 (study PRJEB33269, sample SAMEA4719814) | human gut metagenome | biome: human-associated habitat; feature: organic feature; material: feces | place: Cameroon | collected 2013-10 ...
GCGCCCTTTCTGAAAGTCAGAAAATTCTTTGTATATATTTTAAAATATGCCGACGACACCATCGCCATAAGCGGCTTTTTCTTTTTCTTGCTCATTATAACTCCTCCGTATTTTCTTCATATGTATATATTAATTTTAAAGCCGGCAAAAGTCAATCGCGTATAGTCAATATAAACAAATAATTGATATTTCTGCTCGGTGATGCTATAATCAATATATAAAAGATGTCTTATTACCCGGAGCTGAAAAGATGAAAACGCTTATCGAACTTTTTGACGAATCACCGATACTCAATGTGCTCGCCTCCGTTGCGTTCAAGCCCGAAAAGCTTATATTTTTCGGCGCAGATCCGCTGCAGGTCGAAGAGAGCCGCGGCGACTACAACCGCTTTTTCAAGAGCCGCGGCGAAAGCCCGGAGATAGAATATATAAGTGCCGATATGGAAGACATCGATGAGGTCAATGACACGCTCGCAAAAATAATATCCGAAAATCCTGACTGCGTTGTCGATGTTACCGGCGGCAAGGATATTGCTCTGCTCGCGGCAGGAATGGCGGCTGTGAAGCTCGGAGTGCCGCTTATCGCATACAACAGAAGAACAAAAAAATACGCAAATATAAGCAAATATGAGCACGCTATGAGAGCCAATATCTTCGGTCTGCTTGACTGCGAAGACTTTTTTAATGCCAGCGGCGGCAAAGTTATCGAAAGCGAAGATTTCAGCGAACACAGAGACAACTTTGGCGCTTTCTGGTCAAAGGTGCTCGATATCTGGAACATCTATCTTGAAAACATCGGCTCCTGGGTGCCGCATGTTCAGTTTTTACAGAGAGTGAGTCCCGCCTGCGAACCGAACGGAAATATGCCGCTGAAAGTCCGCGCGCCCGAGCACATCAGTGTCAACGGCAAGCAGATTTTCAGAAACGACGATATACTTCGTGCGCTCGACCGCTGCGGCGGCATAACGGAATTAAAATATCACGAAAACGGCGAATGCACATTTTACTACTGTGATAAAAATTTTCGCCACTATCTGACCGATGTCGGCGCGTTTCTCGAGCTTTTTATTCACCTCTGCGCCGTCACCACGGGCAAATTCAGCAGTGTACGCTCGCGCGTCAAATATAACTGGGAATACAGCCGGATAAGACACGACAGATCAACGATATACAGACCGGCAAGCAACGAGATAGACGTTATCGCCATAAACGGCATCGAGCCGCTGTTTATATCCTGCAAGACATGCGCACCGGATATGAAGCACATAGATGAGATATACCCGCAGGCTATGCGCATGAGCGGCGGAGAGGGGCACGCAGTTTTTGCCTGCACTCACGCGATAGATAAAGACATGCCGATATATAACAAGGCAAAAGCTCTCGGGGTCTATATCATCGACGGCGACGACATAAAGAACAGACTTGTCACAGAGCGCCTTATCGAAATTGCGGAGGACAGATATATCTGGAAAGACGAGCCTGAATATAAACGCCTCATAAAATAAAAAAGAGCCGTCCGAAGACAGCTCTTTCTATCAAATTATTCTGCAAGAAGCTTTTCTGCCGCCGCAAGCTGAACGCTTGTGCAGAGCAGATCAACGGCGAGCTCAAGCTCTTCAACAGGTGGGAACGTCGGTGCGATACGGATGTTCGAATCATCGGGGTCTTTGCCGTAAGGATAGGTAGCACCCGCAGGAGTGAGCACCACACCCGCCTCTTTGCAGAGCTCGACTGTGCGCTTCGCGCAGCCGTTCAGAACATTCAGGCTGATGAAATATCCGCCGTTCGGGTTGGTCCATTCGGCTATGCCTTTTCCGCCGAGCTCATCGTTGAACGCCTTGAGAACAACATCAAACTTGGGCGCAATTATGGCGGCGTGCTTCTTCATATGCGCTCTGACGCCGTCCATATTTTTAAGGAACTTTGCATGGCGCAGCTGGTTTATCTTATCATAGCCTATGGTCTGCGTCTTCATGCGGTTCTTTATCATTGCAACATTCTTGTCGGAGGCGGCAAGTGCTGCAATGCCCGCGCCGCTGAATGTGACTTTCGAGGTTGAAACGACCTCTATAACCATATCCTCGGTCGAGTTCTTCTCGCACTCGGGGAAAATATTGAGAAGCTTGTCGGGAGTCTCTCTGAGGTCATGGACGATATAAGCGTTATCCCAGATTATTCTGAAATCGTTCGCGGCGGGCTTGAGAGCCGCTATACGACGGACGGTCTCGTCGGAATATGTTGACCCATCGGGGTTAGCGTATTTCGGCACGCAGAACATACCCTTTACGCTGCTGTCTTTTATGAGCTCTTCGACAAGCTCCATATCGGGGCCGCCCTTGACAAGTGGGACGTTTATCATCTCGATGCCGAAATATTCGCAGATGCCGAAGTGTCTGTCATATCCGGGAACGGGGCATAAAAACTTTATCTTCCCCTGCTGCATCCAGGGCTTGTCGCCTGCGCCGTGGGTCATGCACTGCGCGATAAAATCAAACATGACATTGAGGCTCGAGTTGCCCATAACTATAACATTCTTCTCCGCAACTTCGAGCATCTCGGAGAAAATCGCCTTGCACTCGGGGATACCATCGAGAATGCCGTAGTTTCTGCACTCAAGTCCGGTTGAAGATTTAACATCGTTTATCTTGAGCATATCCATAGAAAGGTCGAGCTGCTGGGTGCAGGGCTTGCCTCTGGACATATCAAGCTTGAGATTCTTCGCTTTGAAGCTGTTGTATTTTTCAAGGAGCTGAGAGTGGAGTTCTTCGAGCTCCTTTTTGGACATTGATTCAAAAGTCATGTTGATTCCTCCGTAAACAAAGATCTTGTATATTCTATTATATTCCGTCCGAATTTGCAAGTCAAAAAGATACATCCTGCAAAAAATCTTTGTTTTGCCCATATACGAGCTGATTTTATGGGCGAAATTTGAGCATAACTTTTATAAGAAAGGTGATTATATGAAACAAAGGTCAACGCGCATACTCTCTGTTCTGTTGGCGATACTTCTTTTCTGCTCGGTTCTTATCCCCTGCTCGTTTGCGGCAACGGCCGAGGAATGGGATGAAAACTGGGACAGGCTCAAAAATGACGCTTCGGCGATTTCCATGTCTCCCGGGAGCGATCCGTCGAGTATGAATTTCACATGGCTCTCACCGACCAAGGACTGCGTAGTAATGTTTGAAATTGCAACGGACAGTTCGATGAAAAACGGAAAGTTCTTAAAAGTCGAGCGCACGCACACCGTTCTCTACGGATGGAAGAACGATGTGACCGCCGAAAATCTCAAGAGCAACACCACCTACTATTACAGAGTCGCCGAGAACGGCAAATGGTCAAAAACATACTCATTCAACACAGGCAGCGACAAGGAATACAATGTTCTCTTTGTCTCCGACACGCAGATAGGCCGTTCGGGCGACAGAAAGCTTGACGAAGTCCTCAAGCATGACTCTCTCGGCTGGAACAATACACTCGAAGCGGCGGTAAAGTATGAACCGGACATCTCGCTTATAATTTCCGCTGGAGATCAGGTCGAAACCGGCATAACACAAGCACAATACAACCTTTTCTATAACCCCGAGCTGATGCGCTCCATCCCGGTGGCTACAGCCATAGGCAACCACGATTTCTACTATCCGCTCTATTCAATAAGGAGCAACAATCCGAACAGATTCGACCGCGAGCTTCTTCAATGTCCGGCGGGCAAGGGCTACTATTTCAAGCGCGGCGAAGCACTGTTCATCGTACTCAACTCAAATAATGTGTTGACCTATGACCATGAAGAGCTGATAAAAGAAGCTATGAATTTTTATCCCGATGCCCTGTGGCGCGTGGTTGTTATGCACTACAGCATCTACAGCCGCAAGGAAGAGGATAATTTCTATCGTCCGCTGTTTTCAAAGATGTTCGATAAATATGACATTGATCTTGTATTGAGCGGGCACGACCATATATACACCCGTTCCGCACTCATGCGTGGCAATGAAAAAGTCAAAAGCGGCGGTACGCTTTATATTGAAGCGAACACCGCCTCCGGCTGCAACTATGACGGTCAGCCCGACAAGACTCCGTGGTACGCAGAAAAATGCATTCAGCTTCGCACGCCGACATATGTTCTGCTGAACTTCTCCGAGGGCAGGATTTCGATAAAGGCTCTGCGGAGCGACACGAATGAAATATTTGACTCCTATGAGCTGACAAAATCCGCGCCGTCAAAAACAGAATACAAAGACAGCCTGCTTCAGAAAATATATCTCTTCTTTGCAAATAGAATTTTCGAACTTCGCGATATTATCTTCTAAAAATAGTCAAATCACCCCTCAGCATTAACGCTGAGGGGTGATTTTTCATATAATATAGCGCTTCTTCTCGGAGCAAATATACCCGCAGGAGGAAACAAAATGTTTAACAAAGCTTCCGACACGCTGTCGGATTATTACTATTTTCAAGCAGATATAAAAGGAAACAGCAGCGTTCCGGATATGTCCGGCACGGCGAGATTTTATCCCTGGCTCGACGGAACAATGGTCGAAATAGAACTCACCGGTATGCCGACAAGAAACGAGCCGTTCGCAGTTCATATTCACGAAGGCGCAGTGTGCGAGCCCGAGGCATTCACAAGTGCGGGAATGCATCTGAAAAGCACGGATGTTGAGCTCGAAGTATCGCCCGAGCGGCACGAGACAAATATAAAAAGCACGCAGAATCATCCCGGGCATATGGGCGACCTGCCGAGCATTTTCTCGAACAACGGCTACGCATATATGGCGACCTACACCGACCGCTTTATCCCCCGACAAGTAGAAGGGAGAACCGTGATAGTTCACAGTTCCCCCGACACTTTCACTTCAACCGATACATTCGGCAGCCGCATCGCCTGCGGAGTTATACACCGAATGGAAATCGACAAATCACTTTAATTTTCTCAGATCGTTCGCTCTTATCTCAGTACGTCTGATCTTGCCGTTGACGGTCTTGGGAAGAGAATCAACAAACTCGATGACCCTAGGATATTTGTAGGGCGCGGTCTCTTTTTTGACATATGTCTGAAGCTCTTTTTTCAGCTCCTCGGAGCCCTCAAATCCGGGCTTGAGAACTATGGTCGCCTTGACGACATTGCCTCTTATCGGATCGGGAAGGCCGGTTACAGCGCACTCAAGGACCGATGGATGCTCGGTAAGAACGCTTTCAATCTCGAACGGTCCTATTCTGTAGCCGGAGGATTTTATAACATCGTCGGTTCTGCCGACATACCAGTAATAGCCGTCCTCGTCTTTCCACGCGGTGTCGCCGGTATGATAGAGTCCGTCATGCCACGCCTCGGCAGTCTTCTTCTCGTCGCGGTAATAGCCCTTGAACAGACCGAAGGGAACCTTAGGCTCGGTATGAACAACGATTTCGCCGGTGACTCCGGGAGGTACCGGTCTGCCGTCTTCGTCAACGATATCAACATCGTAGTGCGGAACGGGCTTGCCCATCGAGCCGGGCTTGGGCTCCATCCCGACGAGGTTTGCAATAAGCAAGGTGGTCTCCGTCTGACCGAAGCCTTCCATGAGCTTTATCCCGGTCTCCTCATACCACTTGTTGAAAACATCGGGGTTGAGGGCTTCGCCTGCGATTGTGCAGTATTTCAGCGAGCTCAGGTCATAGGAAGACACATCCTCCTGAAGCATAAATCTGAACATCGTGGGCGGGCAGCAGAGGCTGGTGATTTTATATTTTTCAAGTATCGAAAGAATCTCGGAGGCGTGGAACTTGTCATAGTCATAGACAAAAACGCAGCTCTCCATGAACATCTCGCCGTAAAGCTTGCCCCAGACAGCTTTTCCCCAGCCGGTATCGGCTATTGTCAGATGAACGCTGTCGGCGGTGACATCGTGCCAGTATTTGGCGGTAGTCAGATGCGCGAGGGCATATGTATGAGCGTGCATCGCCATCTTCGGGTTGCCGGTGGTGCCGGACGAGAAATAGACTATCATCGGCTCATAATATTTCGTATCAACTCTTTCAAGATGCGAATCGGCTTTTTCCATGTCGGTCATGAAGTCGTCCCAGCCGTCGCGCTTGCCGTTGACGATAATTCTTGTCTCTATCGAGGGACACTCCGGCAGAGCCTCATCGACCTGCTCGGCAATGTCGCCGTCGCCCGTGCAAATAACCGCCTTTATTGTAGCGGCGTTCGCTCTGTAGACGATATCATGCTTCTGAAGCATGAATGTTGCGGGGATAATAACCGCACCGAGCTTGTGCAGAGCGAGAATGGTGAACCAGAACTGATAGTGGCGCTTGAGGATAACCATGACCATGTCGCCCTTTTTGATTCCCTTTTCGCGCAGCATATTGGCAGTCTTGTCGCTGTAATATTTCAGGTCGCCATAAGTGAATATTCTCTCTTCACCCGCCGGGTTGCACCAGAGGAGCGCACGTTTGTCCGGTTCGGCAGCCGCGATGGCATCGACAACGTCATAAGCAAAATTGAAATTTTCAGGGCATTTGAGGGTATAATCAACTACATGTCCGTTTTCGTCATATACCTCATCCACAAAGTTTTTATTTAAATCAAGCATATGTTAAAAGTCCCTTCGTTGAGTTGTTGAATAATGATTTTATTTCTTCTCCGTTTTCTTGAGGATTATTGCAAGAAAAACGCAGTCCTCGCCGCCGGTCGCAATCATTCCGTGACCGTGAGCGGAATTATAAAGTACGGCATCGCCGGCGTTGAGTATCTCAACATGATCCTCGAATGCTACCTTGAGACTGCCGCTGATAATATAATCAAACTCCTGTCCCTCATGCGTTGAGAGCGTTATCGGCTTATCCTGATCCTCTTCCGAATACGGCGCGGTTACAAGGAAAGGCTCGCAATATTTGTCCTTAAAGCGATAGCCGAGATGAGAATAATTGAATCCCGTGCGGCGCTTCATCGGCAGTCCCTCGCCCTTGCGGACTATTGAATAGAACGAAAGTCTCGGGTTATCACCGGTCAGCAGTTCTATCATATCAACATCGAACTTCTCGGCGCATTTGTAAATAAATGTGAAAGAAAAATCGACTTCGCCATTTTCGGCGGCAATATATTCTTCCGGGGTGCAGTCAACGGTCTGAGCCATCTCTTCCACGCTGTAGCCCATGATCTCGCGCAGGTCGCGTATTCGCTGTGCGATCTCAGTGATGATAATTTCCATAATTAACTCTCCTTCTCAATAAAAATATAATATAAAAACCGCCCCAAACAAAATGTCTGGGGCGGCTGTTAACCGCGGTACCACCCAAATTCAGTGCTTTTTTACAGCACCCTCAAGCTCCAATAAGCTCTTGACTTTAACGCAGCCTTACGGAAACGCCTACTCGCTCGAAGTTTTCGGGTCTCTGCTCAGGAGTGATTCGATTATCCGGTTCATACATCCGTTTTCACCAACCACGGACTCTCTGCGGTACTTATCCGGAATCTTTCTCCGTCATCGCCTTTATGGGCAAGATTCAGTTTTTACAAAGTATATAACCGAAAAGTCGGTTTGTCAATAGTTTTTCTGAATTTATTTTTCAAACATCGTTCCGCCGTGCGAATCAGTGCCGACGGTCAGCGGAAAATCTTTGAACTCCAGACGCTTGACGCTCTCACATCCGAGATCAAAGAACGCTATCTCCTCGCATTTTGTTATGCACTTTGAGGCAAGCGCACCCGCGCCGCCTATTGCACAGAGATATATGGCATTGTTGCGCTTTATCGCATCGATAACCGATTCGCTTCTGCCGCCTTTTCCTATCATGCAGCAAAGCCCCTCATCAAGAAGCCTCGGCGCATAGATATCCATGCGGCTCGAAGTAGTCGGACCGCAGCTGCCGATAACATCGCCTGGCTTCGTCGGCGTAGGTCCGGCATAATAAATTGCCGCGTCTTTCAAATCAAATGGAAGTTCCTCGCCGCTGTCCAGCAATGCGCATATGCGCTTATGCGCCGCATCGCGCGATGTATAGACAGTGCCGGAAAGCAGCACTCTGTCTCCTGCGCGAAGTCTGCCGCAATATTCACGAAGTTCACTTGTATCTATCTTATATTCAGCCATCAGTTTTCTCCGAGAAACTTCTTTGTCAGCTCCGATATCTCGTCAGCTTCATCGGGTTTAACGGGCTCGTCAGAAATATCTTCTTCGCTATGTATATCTTCGGTAACATTTTCTGAGCTTTCATCAGGCGCAGTAAATTTCAGGTCCAGTCCGCCGCTTGCATTGAGGACATTGACAAGATTATTTATCTCTTCATCGGATATTTCTATCTCCGGCTCTGTCGAATCTCCGAAATCTTCGTCGGTAAGCTTCGGCAGTTTGACTTCGCCGTTTTCGCCGAAGGTGAACTGATGCTCGTCTATTTCTTCGTCCTGAGCGTCAAGTTTATCGGCAACACTGTTGAGATTGCTTGAGAGAGAATTTATCTTCGAAACGAGAGACGCGACAACAACACCGAAGTTATCGGACATCTGCGAAATATCCTCGCCTATCTCGTCAACTCCGCTCGCCGCCTCTTCGATAGTCTGCCTGGTTTGATTCGAAATGCCCTTTGCGGACGCCTTGGCACTGCGGATTATCTTATCGGAATAGAGCAGTGCGTCAAGCACCAGGGCGCCTATCTGCCCCTCCACATCCTTTGCTCGCTCGCAACCGACCTCAACGCTGTTGAGCTTCTCATTGAGGGCATTGACTTCGTCTTCGAGGGCGAATATCTTTTTTGCATATTCCTCACTCAGCGCAAAATATTCCTCGGCACGAGTCTGCTGCTCCGAAAGAAGAGTTTCAAGCTCTCTCGTTCGCTTTGAAGCCGCAGCAGCATTCTCTTCGGTCTCCTTGAGCTTTCTCTGTGTATCTGTAAGCTGAGTCTGCTGAGCACGAATATATTCAAGGACGTCTTCTTTGTTGAAGCCGCCGAAAGTCATCGTTTTGAAAAGCACATCTTTTGCCATGCTTTTATCCCTCGTTTCTTTTAATAAGCGATAATATTATACGCGCCGCCGTCGATTATAGCAAGCTTATTTTTAGAATAAATACATAAATCTCCGCCGCTTCGTATAAAAGATATACCCTTGTCGGAATATTTCATGTTTTTGAGCTCTGCTTTTTCTGCTACAAGCGAGGTCTTTTTGCCGTCGTATAAGTAAAGATCGGCTATCTCTCCGTCCGAAGAAGATACGAAATTCTTTACTATAAGAACTCTTCCGTCTGTAAGTTCGGCAAAAGACGCGACATCGCCGTCAATCTTCTCTTTCTCTGCCGAATATTTATACAAATCGCATAGTGAAGACCCGGTAACGCTGCGCCGGTACCACACATCCGTGCCGATGATATTGCAAGCCTTTATACTCGTATCAAGCATTTCGGCCGCAGATACAACGCCGTTTGTAACTGTGTGCCTGAACAGTGAGAATGTGTCGTTTGAAGCATCAAACGATTTGACAAACAGCTTGTCCCCGGAGATTATAAACTCCGCTTTCTTGCCGTTATACGCATCGAGCTTCACAGGCTGTGTGGAATGCGTATCAGCATATAAATATCCGGTTTTCTTAATGCAGGCTTTGACCGCCGATACAGCGGTTTCAACAACCGATTCAACCGACGAGGAGCCGAGCTGCGAATCGAGATCGGACATTCTGACGGTGCTGTCGGAAAGCTCGGTCATATAGAACACCGCGGCGGGTTCGCCGGAAGCGGAAACTGCAAATACTTCATCGGGAACAACATTTTCCGCGATTTTCTTTGAACCGTCGGCAGTTCTGGCATAGAGATTATAGCCCTGCGTGAAAGAATCGTCTTTTATCTGCTCGTCAAGAGCCTGGCGAATTTTGTCGCGCGAAACCTTGCGGTTATATTTGCTCATGTCGAGCTGATATTGAATACTGAAGCCGAAGATGAATGTGTAATCATTGCGGTTCGGCTCTTTTATAAGCTCGTCATCCTGCGCCATATCATCGTCAATAATATCGCGCCAGCCGGCAGGCGACTCTTTTTTGACAAAATAATAGAGATTGCCGCCGGGCGAATACGAATCATATAAAACGGAGCTGACCATAGTAGCTATCTGAACCGGATTTTTTCCGGGAGAGACTGAGAAGAGCTCCGCTTCTCCCTCGTTGTAAGACCCGGTCTCAAAGAGAATCTCGCAGTTCTCACCATTATCATAAAAATGAATATTTGCGGCGTTTTTCACAAGCTCGCGGCTGCCGTCGGAAGATGAATAAACATACAGCGACTGTGAATCGGAAAGCTGCTTAAGATAATAAATCGAATCTCCGCTTTCGGGCAAAAACAGCTCTTTTATTGCAAAATCAATGTCTGATTTTTTGTTCTTTTTAATGTCATATGCAGTTGTCATAACAGAGAGATTGTCCGGATTCTGCTTTGAATAATACAGAGTTCCGTTATTATATCTGAACTCTTTTTCAACGCCGTAGTCTAAAAGCTTTGCGCCTTTTTTGGCGTTTGACGAATTCTTGATACTGCACAGATAGAGGTCATATTTGCGGCTGACCTTCGCCGAGGCGGTGGTATAGATAAGATACTCGCCGTCCGAAGTAAGTAAGACCGACGAGTCGTCCGATATCGTCAGCTTGTGCTTTTTGCCATAGGCGGAAAGATAAGTTCCGCCGTCGGTTGACTTATATACAATTGCCTGAGAGTCCGCATCGGGTATCTTATTTTTGCCCGACATCAGAAAAATCAACGCAGCCGTAGCTGCCGCCGCGAACACAACAATGATCGCGGCAGCGACTGCGACTGTACTCTTTTTGAATCTGCTTTTAGCCATTTGAAAACCTTTCGGTCTGTTGTCAGCGGGCGGCTTTGAGCTCAAGCGCCTGCTTTGCTTTTTTGACTATGTTCTCCGCATCAAGACCATAGATATGGAGAAGCTCGACCGCCGGACCTGAGCGTCCGAAAACATCCTCTACGCCGACCTTCACGACCGGTACGGGTATAGTTTCGCAGACAACTTCGCTGACTGCTCCGCCGAGTCCGCCGATAACGGAATGCTCTTCTGCGGTAACAATAGCGCCTGTGTCTCTTGCGGCGTCGATTATCGCCTGTCTGTCGATAGGCTTTATTGTATGCATATTGATGACTCTTGCGGAAATGCCCTCTTTTTCGAGCATATCTCTTGCCATAACAGCCTCGTTCACCATAAGGCCGGTTGCGATTATAGTCACATCTTTACCGTCTGCAAGCTGAACTGACTTGCCTATTTCAAACTTATAGTTATCAGGATCATTGAATCTCGGCACTGCAAGGCGGCCGAAACGAAGATATACGGGACCTTCATACTCGGCGGCGGCAAATACAGCCGCTCTCGCCTCGACATCATCGGCGGGATTGATTATGACCATGCCGGGAATAGTGCGCATAAGAGCTATGTCCTCGCAGCACTGATGGCTCGCGCCGTCTTCGCCGACCGATATGCCCGCATGGGTAGCGCCGATCTTGACGTTGAGATGCGGATAGCCGATTGTGTTTCTTATCTGCTCAAAAGCACGACCTGCGGCGAACATTGCAAACGAGCTTGCAAATACGGTATAGCCGATGGTCGAGAGTCCGCCGGCGACACCTATCATGTTGCCCTCTGCGATACCGGAATCAAAGAATCTGTCCGGATACGCCTTTTTGAACATAGCTGTTTTTGTCGCCTCTGCAAGGTCTGCATCGAGAACGACGAGCTTATCATTTATGGCACCGAGCTCTACGAGCGCTTTGCCGTAACCGTCACGCGTTGCCGCTTTTATAATATCTGCCATAGCACGACATTCCTTTCACTGAAATTAGTTGGCTTCGAGGCTTGTGAGAGTCGCGTTGAGCTCCTCCATAGCCTCTTTGTACTGCTCTTCGTTTGGAGCTTTGCCGTGCCATGAGCACTGATTTTCCATGAAGGAAACGCCCTTGCCCTTGACACTCTTGGCGATTATTGCGGTGGGCTTGCCCTTGAATTCGATAGCCGCGTTGAACGCCGCATCCATCTCATCAAAGCTGTCCGCATATATCTCAAGAACATTCCAGCCGAAAGCCTTGAACTTCTCGGCTATCGGATAAGGCGAATTGACCTCTGCGATCGTTCCGTCTATCTGAAGGTTGTTGTTGTCAACAACTGCAACGAGATTGTCGAGTCCCTTGGCGCAGGCATACATTGCGGCCTCCCAGACCTGACCCTCCTGAATTTCGCCGTCACCGAGAATAGCATAAACTCTGAAGTTCTTGCCCGAAAGCTTTGCACCCAGTGCCATACCGACAGCCACGGATATTCCCTGACCGAGCGAACCGGTGCTTGCGTCAACGCCGGGAACGGTTCTCATGTTCGGGTGACCCTGGAGTCTCGAATCGCTCTTTCTGAGAGTCTTGAGTTCCTCAACAGGGAAATATCCTCTGTGAGCGAGCACGGAATAATAAGCAGGCGCGGCATGACCTTTTGACATAACGAGCCTGTCCCTGTCTTCCCACTGCGGATTCTTGGGGTCGATGTTGAGCCGATGGAAATAGAGGTAAGTGAGGATATCGGCTATTGAAAGCGAGCCGCCCGGATGACCGGACTTTGCGTTGTAAACGCCCTCAATCGCGCCCATTCTTACCTTACAAGCTTTGATCTTCAACTGTTTGCTGACAATTGTGTCCACAACAGCCACCTCCTGTAATATCGTATTTATTGGCAATTATTTTCAATATATTCAAGAAAATCAGCAACGGCACCGTGATTGCAGTGACATGCAACAAATGTTGCAGCATCTTTCATCGCCTGCGGAGCCTGCCCGCAGACTGCCGGAACGCCGACACTCTTTATCATATCATAGTCGTTGAAATAGTCTCCGATAGCACCCGTATGCTCATGCGGAATACCAAGCATATCTGCTATTTCAAGCACCGCGGTGCCCTTATTTGTGCCTTCAAGGAGCATTTCATAGCTCGCTACCGAGGACGACATATATGTAACACCAGAATGGTCTATAGAATTGAGATACTTAACCATCCGCGAAACCATCGGCGGAAGACCCATAAATATGACCTTACCCCAATTGCTCTTCGGGACATCTTCGAATTTTCTGAAGCTCTGGTGCGGTATTCCGTCCGCCAGCGACATCGCGCCGCTGAAAACCCCTGGATTCAGAATAAATATCTCTCTATCTGTGCATATCTCAATCTGAATCAGCGGAAAGCGCTCATTCACTCGTCTTACTATATCTATGCCGCGTTCGTCAATTGAATGAAACGAAAGCATCTTTTCGTGCTCGTAGTCATAGATTCCAGCGCCGTTTAAGATAACTGCAGGCGTGGATTTTATCGGCAAGCGCTCATAATGCTTTCTGAGCGAAGATATATTTCTTCCGGAAGCAAGAGTAAAATTGCCTCCGAGATCTTCAACAAAATGTGTAATGGCTTTGAGATTCCGTTCGGGCAACATTCTGAGTTTTGTATTCAGAGTGCCGTCAACATCGGAAACTATCAGCCAATCGGAAAAATCTGTTTTCATATCTCTCACTTTCTGATTTTTCTTAAAAAGTTCTCAAAATATTCAGGCAGCTCAGACGAAAGTTCGATTCTCTCCCCTGTCACAGGATGATCAAAGCCGAGAAGCCTTGCGTGCAGACATTGACCGCCGAGCTCCGTTATGACATTTTTCGGACCATAGACGGCATCTCCTGCCACCGGGTGACCTATATATGCCATGTGGACTCTTATCTGATGAGTTCTACCCGTTTCAAGGCGCAGCCTTACAAATGTAAACTTTTCAAATTCTTCTACTGTGTAATAATGTGTGACTGCAGGACGGGAATTTTTATCCGTCACTGCCATTTTCTTTCTGTCGTTAGGGTTTCTGCCTATCGGCGCGTCTATTATGCCCTCGGGCTCCCGCAGCTTTCCGTAGACAACCGCCGCATATTCGCGCGTCAGGCTGTGTTCCTTTATCTGATGGGCAAGCGACGCATGAGCCATATCATTTTTGGCAACAAGCAAAAGACCGCTTGTATCCTTGTCTATCCTATGGACTATACCCGGACGCAGAACGCCGTTTATCCCAGAAAGACTGCTTCCGCAATGATACAAAAGCGCATTGACGAGCGTTCCGCTTCTGTTGCCGGGCGCGGGATGGACAACCATTCCCTTAGGCTTGTTGACAACGAGCATACAGTCGTCTTCATATCTTATATCGAGCGGAATATTTTCAGGTAAAGCCGTATCGTCCTGAGCAGGCTCGATATAAACGGACACTTCATCGTCCACTTTCGGCTTGAAGCTCTTGCCGACAATTTTGCCATTGATGGTTATACATCCGTTTTCAGCCATATGCTGGATACGCGAACGGGAAAGATCCGGAAAAGCCTCGGCGACCGTGCGGTCTATACGCTGATCAGCTGTTTCGGAATCGACCGAAAAGCTCAGCGAATAACCACCCGGCAAAAGCTCAGACATTTTTTTCATCTCCGCCGTTTTCGGCTTTCTTGTCGTCATCGGACAGATATTTTTTGTTCTCTCTTATCAAATCATATACCGTCTTGATAATAAGCAGCGCAGCTCCGACGGTAACACAGCAATCGGCAAAGTTGAAAACCGCAAAATTAACAAATGTAGGCTCGATATAATCGACAACAAAACCTCTTGCTACGCGGTCAACAAAGTTGCCTGCTCCGCCAGCTATCACAACGGCGACGCACCAGTAAATAAAGCCGGGCTTTATTTTTTTAGTCATGAGCAGGAAAATGAACATGACTATAACAACAGCCGTAAAAATCGTCAGAAAAACCGTCTGATTCTGCATCGAGCTGAACGCCGCACCGGTGTTTTCGACATAGCGTATACGAATAAGACCGAATAGAATATCCATGCTGCCGCCCGCCGCAAAGCGGTTGACAACAGCAATTTTTATGACCTGGTCAATCGCCACAAGCGCGGCAATCACCAGAAGAGTTATTGCTTGAATCATAAAAACCTCAAAATTTATTTTTTGAAAAAGCCTCTGAAACGCGAATGATGAGTATGGCTGTCATTATCATCCTCATCATCCTCATCGTCATTCAGAAAAGCGTCGACATTAGCGGGAGTCTCCATATCTTCATCCGTGTCGGTAGCCTCAATTTCATCGGGAGTGATATGGTGCTTAATCGCATGGACATTTATCACGAAGCCGTTCTCGGAGGTATCGTCATCCAAATCATCGGAATCCGACGCGGGTTCTTCTGCCGCAGCCATGGGATCATATGTATCGTCGGTTCCGAAGGACTGCTTGAGTATATCATTGGCCACTATCTCATCCGGAGTCGCCGTCTCTTCGCTGAACTCGGGCTCGTTGGCAAATGCGGTAATCAGTTCATCGGTAGCGGAATCTTTTGCATCCGATTCAACAGCTTCTGCCGGAGCTTCATCTTTTTCAGACTCTTCGGACTCAGCTTCTTCGGATTTTTCAGGTTCATCAATGACAATATCATTATCTGCATCTGCATCATCTTCAACGGGAGCTGAATTTCCGGAGACATACTCGTCGGTATTTATCGTCGGTATTATCGGCATCTCCTGCTTTTGAGGAAGCGAAGAGACAAGATTGATATGCTTTTGATAAGCGTCAAGAATAAAATTGCGGAACGCTGAAACTTCGCTCTCAAGCTTCTCGAGTGTAGCGGAATTCACGCGGATATCCGTATTTATTCTGTCGAGCTCAAGCTGTGCATTCTTCTTGGCACTTTCGATTATTTCGTTAGCCTTTGCCTCCGCATTGCTTATCATAGCAGAAGCGGTGCGCTCCGCAGAAGTTATACGCTCGGTGGCGTTGCGCTTGGATTCCTCTGTAAGCTGAGAAGCCTTTACAGACGCAGCGGTCTCCAAAACATCGGCTCTGTTCTGTGCCGATGCAATCAGCTCCTGCGCTTTCTTTTCCGCAGAGTCAAGCTGTTCCTGCGCGCTCTGCTGAGAATCACGCTGAATCTTGTCCGCCATGCGTTCTGCTGTAAGCAGGGCGCGTCTGATATTGTCCTCGTCCTTCTTATACTGCGAAACTCTCTCGGCAAGAAGGCTTATTTTATTCACAAGATCTCCGTTCTCCCTGAACACCTGCTCATAAGATACGGATACTTCTCTCAAGAACGCATCAACATCGCTGGCTTCATAAGTCCCGCGACCCGCTGAAATAAAACGATGCGATTTGATCTGTTCGGGTTTAAGCATTATCTACACCTCTTAAATGGGAAATGAATATCAATCAAAATAGCCTTCGCTCATGCTCTCGATATCCTCGAGCACATCACCTGAAAGCGGAACGCTGTCGGGGGTGATGATATAAGCCTTGCCGGCAACTTTCTTGATATCTCCGGAATTTGCATATGCAACGCCGGAAAGGAAATCGATAATGCGTCTTGAATCGTCTGCGGGGCAGGTCTCAAGATTAAGAATAACTATTCTCTTCTCGTTGAGCACATCCGCAACGCTCTGAACATCAAGATATCTGTCAAGCTTCTTGAGCACAACAGGAGTACGGCTCGAAGAACGCAGATCAACTATATTGGGCGTCGAAGAGATCGACGACGTTCTCGAAGAAGCGCTGAAATCGCTGAACGACTTCGCGGGCTCGGCGCTGTCGGACGAATAAGTGTCGTCTGCCGAGTCATCGTAAACGTTTTCGATATCCTCGTCGATAGTGTCCTCGTCAGAATTGTCAATGAAGTTTTTTACCTTGTCAAAGATTCCCATGATATTTTCCTCCCGTATTTATAAAGAAATCAATATTGCCTGTCTCCGAATATCGCCGAGCCTATACGCACAAGCGTTGAGCCCGCCGCTATTGCCTCTTTGAAATCGCCGGACATACCCATAGAGAGAATGTCCATATCTATATTATCCATTTTTTTGACGCCGATGTCAATAAACAGTTTGTGCATATTATCAAAAACGCACTGATTTTTCACAGAATCTTTAAAATTCGGCGCCACTGTCATCATACCTTTGACTTTGACAAACCGGAGCTCCGATATTTTTCCGAGCTGATCCGCAACTTCGTCTGCGGAATATCCGAATTTGTTTTCATCCTCACCGATGTTGACTTCGAGCAATATATCAGTCGTTATCCCCTGCTCTCCCGAGCGGCGGCTTATCTGCTGAGCAGTCTCGAACGAATCGACGCTCTGAATCATGTCGACCTGACCGACTATCTTTTTTATCTTATTGCTCTGAAGATGACCGATGAGATGGAGCTTGCAGTGCTCAAGATTAAGTTCAGGGCGCTTGAGCAGGACTTCCTGAACCTTGTTTTCGCCGATGAGATCGACTCCGCAGGCAATAGCGTGATTTATAAGCTCGACAGAAACAGTCTTCGTCACCGCCATGAGCTTCACTTCCTGCGGGTCTCTGCCGCTCTTCAAAGCAGTTTCGGCTATCTCGTCGCGAACCTTTTTCAGGTTGTCCTCAAGGAGCCTCAGACGTGCATCAGTAACTGATAAGTTTTCCATCTTTAAGATCCTTTCCTTCCAATATTACCGCATCGTAAATTTTCAGATACGGCACTTTATTTTCATCGTATGTATCCTCTTTTATCATCTTTGAGACTACATAGTCATCGCCTGTATATATTACATCGAGCTTCTTGAAGCGGACGATATTGCCGGTAAGCACATACACGCCCTGAACTCCGTTGACAACTCTGACTGCTGACTTGTTTATTCTTATTCCGTCGGTCTCGTTTATCACTATTTCGACATCTTCCGTTCTCAGACGCGCTATGTCCGAATCCATTATCTTCGATGAAAGAATCAGGACGGTCTCATCTGTGTTTATCGGACCTCTGTAATAAACCGTGGCATTTATGCTGTCACGCGACATATTGTCGCATCTGAGCGTAACGCTGTCTCCGTCATTGAGCTTCGTGGCGTCGGACTTGTTGACTACGCCTACAAAGTACCATGTATATCCGCGGATAAGCTTGCCCTTTATATTAGCGGACACCGCGGCAGGAGAAGCGGACAGTGCCGCTTTTATCTTATCGCTGCTGAGATTTTTAACATCCGAAAAGCTCAGCGTATTCTCATATCCGTCTGCAGACGAGACATAATAGCCGGTATCGTCAGCCTTGAGGTAATCGACAGTTCCGACTTTTGCCGAGAGAGAAGCTATTTCGGATTTGAGTGAGGCTATCTTCTCCGAAAAATCTATATTGCCGTTTATAAGTATCTGCTTTGCGGTCATCTTGTCGCTGAAGTTTTCCGCACTGCCTTCAAGTGCCGAGATTTTATCCGACCGCACATCGTCGAGCATCTCGTAAAAATAGGAATCCGCCTGAAGATTTATTTTTGAGATATCAAGCTCTGTAAGATTCTGTTGATTATTTAAGTTTTCGTACCGCTCAAGCTCGTTTTTGAGATTTTCGAGGTCGACATATGCCGAGGCAGAGTCGGCTTTGCCGAACTGCGCCGCAATAGCCTGTCCTCCTGCGACGCGTTCACCGTCCTGCAAAAGCGGAACATAGGTCAGCGAAGAAGAGCCGTTTATAAGCGATTCATCGCGCACGGCGAACATCTTTACTGTTATGCTGTTGCGGTATGTTGTGGCGGTCGCGGGTTGGGTTTTCACATTTGAAGAGTTGAAGTTGCCTATCTCATAGCATAACACTACCACAGCCAGAAGCGCAGCAACGGCAGCGACTATTTTTCTTACGCCTTTTTTGCTCACTTTAACTTTCTTCATTCTGCGATCCCCCTTTCTATTATCCCGACTGCCGTCTTTAGCAGTTCGTCGTATGGCATCTCGTCTATATACAGATGAATTATTCGCTCGTCGCGCCTGAACCATGTCAGCTGGCGTTTGGCGTAACGGCGCGTGGAGCGCTTGAGATTATCTATTGCATCATCAAGCGATATTTTCCCGTTGAAATAGGGCTGCAGCTCCTTATAGCCGATAGCCTGTCCTGATGTTTTACCAAGCTCGCCGGAGAGGAAACGTCTCGCCTCTTCGATAAGACCGTTTTCAACCATTATATCAACTCGGCGGTCGATCCTGTCATATAAAAACTGTCTGTCGCGCACATCGAGACATATCGCTGTGCAGTCATATTTAGGCTCAACAAGCCTTGACCTGCGCTGCTGTTCGCTCATTGTGACTCCGGTCTTATAATAGACCTCGAGCGCTCTTATAATCCGTCCGCGATTGTTGAGATGGAGCTGCGCGGCGGTTTCCGGGTCGATAGCCGAGAGTTCCCTGTGGAGCGTTTCAATGCCTTCACTCTCCGCGCGGCGCTCAAGCTCACTGCGTATTGAAGCATCGTCGTCCTCGTCGGCAAATGAAATGTTGTCAATGAGTGAAGAATAGTAGAGCCCTGTTCCGCCGACGAGCACGGGAAGCTTACCCTTGCCGGATATATCGTCTATGCACTTACCCGCTTCTGCGCAGTAAGCAGCGACGCTGTATTTTTCGCCGGGTTCGAGAAAATCGAGCATATGGTGAGGTATCCCACACATCTCCTGAACCGTTGGCTTAGCGGTGGCGATATCCATATATTTATATATCTGCATCGAATCGCAGGAAACCGCCTCGCCGTTGAGCGCGTGGCAGATATCCACTGCGAGCTTCGTTTTGCCTGACGCTGTAGGACCGACGACAGCGGCTATTTTTATTTTCTTACGCTCGTCCAAAGTTCTTCTCCAATTCACGCCTGGTTATCTCGATCATGACGGGTCTGCCGTGCGGACAGTATCTTATCTCGGGGTTCGCGAACAGACGCTTTATAAACAGCTCCCGTTCGTATTCCGTGGTGTACATTCCGCCCTTTATTGCCGCCTTGCACGCCATGAGGCTGAACAGCCACTCTTTCTTTTCGGATATAAGCTTCTGCCTGTTTTCAACAAGATATCCGGCAAGTTCCGCGACAACATCGGGGACTTCATCGGCAGATATCTCCATCGGGCACTCACGGACTATAACAACGGAATATCCGAAGTCTTCAACCGCAAAGCCCGCCTGCATGAGCATATCGAGATTATCGAGCACCGCGGAATATTCCTCTTTGCTGAGCGTTACGGTTATGGGAGTCAAAAGCATCTGAGTGGAACGCTTGGTGTCATTTTTAACAAGCTCGTTGAACAACATTCTCTCATGTGCCGCGTGCTTGTCAACAAGAAAGATGCTCTCCCCCTGCTGAACGATTATATATGTTCTGAACGCCTCACCGATAACGATCACGGGAGGCTCTTCCGGTTTATCTTCAATTTTATTCTCTACTGCTGCATCGACAGTCTGAACTGCTTCATCTATTTTTTCTTTCGGAGCCGCAGCAGGTTCATCTATCGGTTCGGGTTCGGTGCGCACTTCCGGCTCAATGACAGCAGTCTCCTCTTTCTTCGCCCTCTGTGCATCGAGAAAATGCTGAATGGTCGACGGCTCTGTATCTGCTGTTTCAGGCTTTTTATCGGGGCTTGCGACAGACACAATATTCTCGCGCGGCGCAGGTGCAGACTGCTGCGGATAGCTGTATCTCGGCTTTTCCGTCTGCTGCGCCGAACGGTATTCGGAAGATGACATACGGTTCCAGAAATCAGGCTGCTTTTCCGGCAGTCTCATCTGCTCTGTCTTTGGGCGTGCAGGCTCGAAGAGTTCCGCCTGCGGTGTCCTCGGAATAGATACTTTCGGCGCTTCATCTCTGCGTTCGAGTGCATTTTTTGCGGCATAATATATCGCGCTGAAAACAGTGCGCTCGTTTGCAAAGCGGACTTCCGTCTTTGCGGGATGGACATTTACATCGACAAGTCCGGGCGCTGTTGTTATGTTGAGCACGCAGTACGGGAACTTGCCGACCATTATTGAATTTTTATATGCTTCGCTCAGCGCCGCAGAGGCCGTACCCGACTTCACGAGTCTGCCGTTGACGAAGAAGAACTGCATATTGCGGTTCGGGCGCGATTTTGTCGGCTTTGAGATAAGTCCGCTTATCTGCACCGATTCAAAGCTGTAATCGGCTTCAATGAGTCCGTCGGAAAAATTCTTGCCGAAAATCTCATAGGCTGCGGTTTTGAGGTCGCCGCTTCCGGAGGTAAACAGGGCGTTCTTGCCCTCTCTTATAAATCTTATAGAAACATCCGGGTTTGAGAGCGCAATTTTATCAACTATGCTCGCGACCGCATTAGCCTCGGACACATCTTTTTTGAGGAACTTCATTCTCGCGGGAGTGTTGAAGAAAAGATCACGGACAACTATTGTCGTACCGAGCGGGCATCCTGCATCATCGACAAGCGTCTCTTCGCCCGCACTGATGCAATAGCGCGTCCCGGTCTCTTCTTCGGGCGTTCTTGTGAGCACTTCGACATTTGAAACCGCGGCTATAGACGCGAGTGCTTCGCCTCTGAATCCGAGAGTACCTATGGCATAGAGATCGTCGCGCGTGCTTATCTTGCTTGTGGCGTGGCTGATAAACGCTGTATGTATATCATCACGGCTTATTCCGCATCCGTTATCGGTTACGCGGATATAAGTTATTCCGCCGTTTTTTATTTCAACCGTGACCGAAGAAGAGCCCGCATCTATTGCGTTCTCCATAAGCTCTTTTATAACGGATGCGGGCCTTTCGACAACTTCGCCCGCGGCAATAAGCTCCGCTATTTCTTTTGGCAGAATTTTTATCTTCGGCATGGTTTCCTCCTGTTATATTTCTTTTGCGCTCTTTGTCAGCTCATACAGCACGCCCATTGCCTCTATCGGCGTCAGCGTGTTGACATCGAGCACTTTGAGTTTTTCGACTATCTCATTTGAACTGTTTTGACCGAACGAAATCTGCCCGGCATCGGGTTCAACAGCTGTGCTCGGTTCACGGTCGCGAACGAGCACAAGTCCGCTCTCTTCGAGTTCTTTGAGAACTTTTTTCGCCCTCTCGACAACCGGCTTCGGAACTCCGGCGAGTTTTGCAACCTCGATTCCGTAGCTTCCGTCCGCTCCGCCGCGCACTATGCGGCGCAGGAAGGTTATATCATCGCCGCGTTTTTTGACGGCTATATTGTAGTTCTTGACACCGTCTATCTGACCCTCAAGCTCAGTCAACTCATGATAATGTGTTGCGAAAAGGGTCTTTGCACCGATGCGCTTTTTGTCCGCAGCATATTCGAGCACGGCTCGCGCAATACTCATGCCGTCGAAAGTGGAAGTGCCTCTTCCTATCTCGTCAAAAATTATAAGGCTTCTCGAAGTTGCGTTATTGAGTATCGATGCAACCTCGCTCATCTCGACCATAAACGTCGACTGTCCGGCTGAAAGGTCGTCGGATGCGCCGATTCGAGTAAACACGCTGTCAACTATTCCGAGCTCCGCGCTCGCGGCGGGAACAAAGCTTCCTGCCTGCGCCATGACGCAGACGAGTGCGACCTGACGCATATATGTGGACTTACCTGCCATATTGGGACCGGTTATTATCGCACAGCGGTCGTCGGCACAGTCGAGAATAGTATCATTCGGGACAAACGGTTCGCCGTTGAGCATTTTTTCAACAACAGGATGGCGTCCTTCGTTTATCTTTATAACCGGCTCTGCGGACATCTGAGGGCAGACATAGTTATTTTCGAGCGCAGCCTGAGCAAATGAACAGAGAACATCGAGCTGTGCCACTGCCGCAGCGGTACGCTGAACTCTGGCAAGTTCTGCGCCGGTGCGCTTTCTGATATCGTCAAAAATCTCGTATTCGAGCTTGACTATTCTGTCCTGTGCTCCGAGGACTTTTGCCTCGAGGTCTTTTAGCTCCTGAGTAATAAATCTCTCGCAATTTGCAAGAGTCTGTTTTCTTATATATTCATCGGGTACAAGCTCTTTGTAAGCGTTTGGCACTTCTATGTAGTAGCCGAATACCCTGTTATATCCTATTTTAAGTTTCGCTATTCCAGTCTTTTCCTGCTCCTGCTGCTGAATGGCGGCAATATAATCCTTGCCGTTGAGCACTATATCACGCAGAGAATCAAGCTCCGGATGGAAGCCGTCCTTTATCATGCCGCCCTCGCGAACGGAAAACGGCGGCTCTTCAACTATCGCGGCATCTATCAGCTCATAGATATCGGAAAGCGTGTCCATATTTTCGGCACACTCCTGCATCAGAGAGGACGAGAGCGCCGAGACTTTTTCTTTGAGCTCCGGCAGACACGATGCCGCGAGCGCGAGCGCACGCAGGTCTTTTGCGCCGGCGGTACCGAACGATATTCTTGTTATAAGACGCTCGAGATCATGTATGCCCGACATGCTTTCGCTGAGCTCCTGCCTCGCCATAGGCTGAGAGACAAGCTCTGCCACGGCGTTATGGCGCTTTGTTATGCGCGCCATGCTGAGCAGCGGGCGTTCGAGCCACGCGCGGATCATTCGCTTGCCCATCGGTGTGCGGGTTTTATCGAGCACCCAGAGCAGAGAGCCGCGTTTTTCGCGGTTTCTGAGAGTCTCGACTATTTCGAGGTTGCGCAGAGCCGCAACATCGAGGCGCATGAAATTGAGTTCAGAATAGAACGATATCGAAGATATGTTATCGAGATCGTTGCGCTGAACTTCGGTGAGATATTTGAGCGCAGCTCCGAGTGCCGGAACCGCCGCGCCCATCTTGTTGAGTTCAAGCTCGGAGAGACTGTCTTTTTTGAAATGTCTGAGTATTATTTCGGCACTTGACTGCGGGTCGAAATAATTGTCGCCGAGCTCCTGTGCAAGAGCTTCGGTCTTGTTTGAAATGAACGAGAACACCTTGGTAAGAGAGGAAGATGCGGAGTTGAAAACTATCTCGCTGGGCATAAATCTGCCTATCTCGTTGATTATCTTATCGGGAAGCGCGGGAGCAGCAAGCTCGGTCAGGTTGACGGAACCCGTCGAGACATCTATAAAGCAGACGCCCGCCGACTCGCCCGTAAAATAAACGCTCGCGAGGAAATTGTTTCTGCCCTCATTGAGCATACTGTTTTCAATGACCGTACCGGGAGTCAGAACTCTGACGACTTCGCGCTTGACAAGACCCTTTGCAAGTGCGGGATCCTCCATCTGCTCGCATATGGCAACTTTGTAGCCCTTTGCAACAAGGCGCGCCATGTAGCTGTCTGCGCTGTGAAACGGCACTCCGCACATCGGGGCGCGCTCCTCCTGCCCGCAGGCTCTGCCTGTCAGCACAAGTTCGAGTTCGCGCGACGCAGTTACCGCATCGTCAAAGAACATCTCGTAGAAATCACCGAGTCTGAACATCAGTATCGTATCGGGATATTTCTTTTTGGTTTCAAAATACTGTTTCATCATCGGAGAAAGCTCTGCCATTCCGATACCGTCCTCTCAGCGGCTGTGCCGCAAAATAAAAAGCTTTCGGCTCCGCGGGTGTTGCCCGCGGAGCAGGATATGCAATAATCAGCAGCCCGAGCAGCCGGAGCAATCTCCGCCGCAGTGATGGTGCTCTTCTTCGGGCTCGCAGGTTGCGGGATCTTCGCCCTGGATGCAAAGAGCGAGGATGCCGGTGATATAACGCATCATTTCATCTATCTCGGCTCTTGCAACTTCGTAATCGCGCATATGCTCGTTCTCCATGACCTTCTTGTAGAGATCGTTGAACTCGGTCTCGTATGCAGCAAGCTTCTGCTCGTTGGCGTCTTCCTTGCTTGCCTCATGCTGATAAGACATATGAACGAGCTGGATCTTGCCCATGAGGTCGTTGAGATCCTTGTCCTCTTCGTTTGCCTTCTGAGCCGCCTGGAACTTTGCGTATCTGTCATCCTGCTGGATAGCTGCGCCGAGTTCTCTTGTAAGTTTGATGATGTCCATAACTGTACTCCTTGAATTTTATCTTATATCATTATCCGCAAAGCGGAGATATAGCGTTTTTAATCGGCAAGTTCGCCTTTGAGCATCCATATCAGAGCTTCGGTCACTCTGACTGTTCTGAATGAGCCTATAACCGACTCGTCCGCCGGAAACTCAATTATTATATTACCCTGCGTTCTGCCCGATATATAGCCGTCCTTCTTGGCTTTTGATTCGCAGAGAACGCGGTATTCCCTGCCGACCATCGCGGAAGTCCGCGCCGCCGCAATCTTCTCCTGCGCGGCACAAAGCTCCGAGAACCACTTGCCTTTTTCTTCTCGCGAAACGGGGTCGTCCATCTTTGCGGCACGGGTGCCCTCGCGGGGTGAGAAAATGAAAGTATAAAGCGATGTGTACTGCGCTTTTTCAATAAGTTTCACAGTGTCAAGAAACTCTTCGTAAGTCTCGCCGGGGAAGCCGACAATTATATCGCTCGTCACCGAAAGCTCCGGCATGACGCTGCGGGCGTATTCGAGCAGGGAGAGATACTTTTCGGCCGTATATCCGCGGTTCATCGCTTTTAGCACTCTGTCGTTTCCACACTGGACAGGAAGATGCAGATGCTTCGCAACCTTTTCGCACTGAGCCATGGTATCAAGCAGCTCGTGCGTGCAGTCTTTCGGGTGCGAGGTCATAAAGCGTATAATAAAATCGCCGTCGATATTATTTATCTCGCGCAGAAGAGATGCAAAATTCATCTCGCCCTCGCGGTCGTTTCCGTAGGAATTGACATTCTGCCCGAGCAGGGTTATCTCTTTATATCCGCTCCTGACAAGCTCGCGCGCCTCGCTGATTATAATATCGCTGCTGCGGCTACGCTCGCGTCCGCGGACATAGGGAACTATGCAGTAAGTGCAGAAATTATTGCACCCGTACATTATCGGCAGCCACGCTTTAAAAGTGCTGTCTCTGTGCAGAGGCAAATCCTCCGCAATAACGCCGTCGGAATTTTCGATATCAAATACACGCTTGCCGGTAGACAGAGCGCGGTAAAGCAGCTCAGGGAATTTATGTGCGGCATGAGTGCCGAAAACTATATCGACAAACGGATAGCTCTTCTGAATCTTTTCGGCTATTCTCTCCTGCTGCATCATGCATCCGCAGAGGATTATTTTGAAGTCAGGATTCTTCTCTTTTATTTTCTTGAGTGCACCGACATTTCCGAAGAGTCTGTCTTCGGCGTGCTCGCGGACGGCGCAGGTGTTAAAAAGCGATATATCCGCGTTTTCCGGCTCTTCGGTGAAACCGAAGCCCATTTTTTCAAGCAACCCCTTGAGTCTCTCACTGTCGGCAACGTTGCCCTGGCAGCCGAAAGTGTGGACATAAGCGAGCGGCCTACGCCCGTCAAGGCGCGTTTCAAGCACTGTATGTACAAGTCCGCAGAACTCCATCTGTCTGTCGAGTTCCTCCTGCGGAACAACTATGTTTCTGTCTTTGGAAAGCGGCAAATCAGTTCTCCTCCGAAAAATCTTTAATCAGTTTATTATACAACGAAAAGCGAATTTGTACAAGCTTAATAATATAAAAACTTCTGTATATTTACAAAATCCGTGTTAATAAAAAATTTTTCTTTCAAGGCTGTTAATAAAACTGAAAATAGGCTATAATCATCATATGTTATTTTAATCGGAGGCACATATGAACAGGCACTACGATATAGCTATCATCGGCAGCGGCCCTGCCGGACTGTCGGCGGCGCTCTATATAAAGCGCGCAGGGCTCACCTGCGCCGTTATCGGCAAGGACGGCGGAGCGCTGAAAAAAGCGGAAAAGATAGAGAATTATTTCGGCACGGGAGCAATTTCCGGCGCAGAGCTTGTAAAACGCGGCGTTAAGCAGGCAAAGGAACTGGGAGCGGATATATTCGGCGAAGAGGTTTTTTCACTCGGTTGGAACGGCGATTACACCGTATCATGCTCGGAAGATAACTTTATCTCCCCTGCCGTTATAATCGCAACCGGCTCGGCGAGAAAAAGCGTGAACATCCCCGGCATAAAAGAATTCGAGGGAAAAGGCGTCAGCTACTGCGCAGTCTGCGATGCGTTTTTCTATCGCGGAAAAGATGTTGCAGTGCTCGGAAACGGCGCATATGCACTGCACGAGATAGGCGATCTTTCGGGAGTCGCAGAAAGTGTTACTCTGCTCACAAACGGCGTCGAACCGAACGGAGACTTCGGCAATATAAAAATCATAACCGATCCGATAGATTCGCTTTACGGCGATAACAGGCTCGGCGGAGTTAATTTCAAAGACGGTTCGAGCCTGCCTGTTTCCGGGCTGTTTATCGCGCTCGGGAGCGCCGCCGCAAGCGACCTTGCAAAGAAAGTCGGCGCACCCGTTGATGGAAACTCGATAAAGGTCGGCGTCGATATGTCAACCGGGCTGCCGGGGCTTTTCGCCGCCGGAGACTGCACGGGCGGGCTGCTGCAAGTAAGCGTCGCCGTCGGAGAGGGCGCAAAAGCGGCGATGAGCGCGATAAAATTCGTAAAATCATCCGGCGGGAGGAACGGCAATTGAAAAGTTTTACTATAGGGAAAAACGACGCCAATCAGCGCGTTGACAAATTCATAAAAAAGACCGTTCCGAATCTTCCGGATTCGTTGATGTACAAATACATCAGACTCAAGCGCATAAAGCTCAACGGCAAACGGTGCGAAATATCCACGCGCCTTAAAGAGGGCGACAAAGTGGATATGTACATAAACGACGAATTTTTCGAGCAGCGGTTCGACAGATATGATTTCATGCACGCTTCGACGAATCTCACGGTCATTTACGAAGACGAGAATATAATGCTGCTCGACAAAAAAGTCGGACTTCTCTCGCACCCGGATGAACGCGAATACAACGACACACTGCTGACCAGAATCAAGCGGTATCTCTACGAAAAGGGCGAATATGACCCGTCAGACGAAAACTCCTTTGCGCCGGCTCTAATAAACAGAATCGACCGCAACACGGGCGGAATAGTCATGGCCGCAAAGAACGCGGAAGCCCTGAGAATCATGAACCAGAAGCTCAAGGACAGAGAAATAAAGAAATTCTACCTCTGTGTTGTCCACGGAACATTGAAGGAAAAAGAAGGCATTCTGCACGGCTGGCTGATAAAAGACGAAAAAAAGAATCTTGTCAAAGTATTCACCCGTCAGACAGACGGTTCTAAAGAAATAAAGACAAAATACCGCGTGCTCGCGGAAAACAAAAATATGAGCCTCGTTGAGGTCGAACTGCTGACGGGGCGCACACACCAGATAAGAGCTCATTTTGCGTCGATAGGTCATCCCCTGCTCGGCGACGGAAAATACGGGCGCAACTCCATGAACAAGGAGAGCGGATATAAAAAGCAATTTCTGTATTCATACAAGCTCAGGTTTGACTTTGTCACCGATGCGCAGTCGCTCAACTATCTCAACGGCAAGCAGTTTGAAGTCAAAAATGTGTGGTTCAAAGACGCATTTCTTAAAGGCGAGCTGTGATTTGATTATGAACTAACTATAAAACTTGCAAATTCGGCTTGTCAAAACTAATAAAATAGTATAGAATAAGAATGTTATAGACCGTCAGGTCAAATCAACCTTAACAAAGAAAAGGATGAAAAAGAATGGCAAACAAAGACACTCAGCGGACTTCTGCCGAGTCATACCGTGACGACAGAAAGGCCCGCCTCGCTCAGTCTGCGAAAAAGAGTCAGAAAAAGAGCGAGAAGAGCAAAGCGGCGGCAAAGATAGTCAAGATGGTAGTTGCCATCGTTCTCGCCGTTGTAGTTGCAGGCGGCATCGTATGGAAAATTCTTGACGATACTGCCGTTATCAAGAAGAATACCACCGTATTCTCCGTTGGCGATGACATACGCGTTTCGGAAGTTGAGTTTACATATTACTACAGCCAGTATCTCAACAACATCTATTCATACGCTAAGCAGTATGCTATGTACGGCTACAACATCGGCATCGACTCCACAAAGTCGCCCGACGAGCAGAACTACGGCACCGATGCAGACGGCAAGGATATGCTTCTCTCCGATTACATCAAGGACGAGACCATCTCCGCTCTCCAGACCTACAAGATTCTCTATGCCGAAGCTATCAAGGCAGGCTACAAGCTCACAGACGACGAGCAGAAGTCAATTGACGATCAGGTCGAGGAGCTCAGAAACACCGCCGCAGAGAACAAATACTCTCTCAACGCCTACCTCAAGGCGAGCTACGGCAAGGGTATAAACGAGAAGTTCCTGCGCAAGCAGCTCGAGATGCAAAATATCGTTTCGAGATACCAGAGCGACACCTCAAAGAAGCTCACCGATTCTTACAGCGCCGCCGACATAAAGGCTATCTACGACAAGGATCACAGCGCATACAATGCAGTTGACGCAAGAACCCTTTCGTTCGCAATAGAGACTCTCACCGCAAAGGACGGCGAGTCAGATGAGCAGCTTGCCACCCGCCAGAAGGCAGTTGCCGCAAAGGTCAAGTCTGAAGCAGAAGCCGCTCTCAAAGCCTGCACCAGCGAAAAGGCTTTCCTTGAGCAGGCAAAGAAAAAGAACAGCTCCACTGAAAACTACGATGCAGAGTCCGCAACCGCTCTCACCGAGGCTGCAAAGTCGACCCTCACCTCTTATGTTTCCGAGGATGCCGCTAAGTGGGCATTTGACAGCGCAAGAAAATCCGGCGATGTCAAGCTCTTTGAAGTCGGCAGCGACGGCAATGTAACCTCTTATGTTATCCTCTATATCAACAAGGGCAGCTACGCTCCCATGGCGGCGAATGTAAGACATATACTTATTTCCTTCACCGATGACACCAGCTCCAGCTCAGAGGCTACCGACGAGCAGAAGAAGGCAGCAAAGGCTTCCGCAGAGGAAATCTACAAGCAGTGGCAGAGCGGTGCAAAGACCGAGGATTCGTTCGCAGCTCTTGCAAAAGAGAAGTCTAAGGACACCGGAAGCGCAGCAGACGGCGGACTTATCAGCGGCATCACTGCAAACTCCAACTATGTTGAGTCTTTCCGCAACTGGGCTACCGACAGTAGCAGAAAGGTCGGCGACACCGGCATAATCGAGTCCGAGTACGGTTATCACATCATGTTCTATTCGGGCAAGGATTACGCCTGGAAGAGCACAATTCGCTCCACGAAGTCCAGCGAGGACTTTGAGAAGAAGTTGACCGAGCTTGAGGGCTCCGATGAGTACAAGCTCGAGAAGAACGACAAGAAGCTTGACAAGGCTCTCAAGTCTTACCTCAAATCTTTCAAGCAGCGCCTCGCAATGAGCAACAGCAGCAAATAAGCAATAGAATAACAAATGTCCCTCGGGAGGTAAAACTTCCGAGGGATTTTTTCGTGCATAAAACAAGCCCGGGACTTTTACATCCCGAGCTATACTTTTATTCGTCCGCAAGAGCGGCCTTTATCATTATCGCACACTCAAGTCTCTTCTGTTCGAGAGCGCAGGAGAGCTTGTGCGGCTTGAAGATAGTGTTGTTATACTGCATATTATTTGCGTTGCACCCGCCGCTGCAATAGAACTTCGCCCAGCAATCGGCGCACTCTTCTTTTGAGTAGATGTTCGCCTTAGAGAACATCTTCTTCATCTTGTAGTCGATAGAATCGTCAAGCACGCTGCCCATTTTCCACTCATCCATACCCACAAACTGATGACAGGGATAGATATCGCCCTCGGGAGTGACAGCAACATACTCGTTGCCGCAGCTGCATCCGCGAAGTCGCTTGATAGCACACGGTCCCTGATCAAGGTCGATCATGAAATGGAAGAAATTGAAGCTAGTACCGTTCTTCTTTCGCTCTATAAGTATCTTTGAAAGCTTCTCATATTCCTCTGCAATAGCCGGAAGATCGCTTTCGGTCAGCGCATAAGGTAGCTCGGGATCGGTCACAACGGGTTCGACAGAGATCTGATCGAATCCAAGCTCGTTGAGGTGCATGACATCATCAGTGAAGTCAAGATTATATTTAGTAAATGTACCGCGGACATAATATTCCTTGTCCCCTCTCTCGGCGACAAGCTTCTGATACTTCGGAACGATTATGTCATAGCTGCCCTTCTTGTTGACAGTCGGGCGCAGACGGTCGTTTACTTCTTTTCTGCCGTCGAGTGAGAGAACGACATTCGACATCTCGCGGTTGATAAAATCGATACTGTCATCGTCGAGCAGAATACCGTTTGTAGTCATTGTAAAACGGAAATTCTTGTTGTGCTCTTTCTCGATCGACCTTGCATATTCGACAACTTTTTTCACGACATCGAGATTCATAAGCGGCTCGCCGCCGAAGAAATCAAGCTCGAGGTTGTGTCTGTTTGCAGAATGTTTGATAAGAAAATCTATCGCAGCCTTGCCGACCTCGAAAGGCATGAGCTTTCTGCCGTGGCCGAAGTCGCCCTGAGCGGCAAAGCAATACTCGCAGCGGAGATTGCAGTCATGGGATATGTTGAGGCACATCGACTTTATCGGAGCCTCAGTGAGCATATCCGCAAAGGGTCTGTAGGTATCCTCGGAGAAAAGAGAATCATCATCGCACAGCGCCTTGAGCTCGGCATAAGTGTCAATGATATCCTGCTTATCAAAGCCCTCATTTACAAGAGTTGAGATAATCTCATCGGGACATTCGCCCTTGAGCTTTTCCGTGAAAAAGTCAAGCAATCTGTATGCAAGCTCGTCCACAATGTGAACGGCGCCGCTGTTTGTGTCAATGACTATATAGTAGCCGTTGAGAAAATATTTATGTATCATATACGCCGGGTCTCCCCGCTTTCGCTCCTTTTAGCCGCGTTACTATCGGCAAATTGTTTCAGACAGAATTTTAGGGACAGGCGCAAAGCCTGCCCCTAATTTACGTTCAAATCAGATTACTTCTCGCACTTCTGGTTAGCAACGGTGCAGGAAGTCTTGCAAGCTGACTGGCAGGAAGCCTGGCACTCGCCGCAGCCGCCCTTAGCAGCGCTCTCTTTAAGATTCGAAGCATTGATGGTCTTGATGTGTTTCATGATATAACACCTCCAAAATTTACTGAAATGATTATAACATAATAGTCCTGGTATTGCAAGTGCAATTATTTCGTGCCGAAGATTCTGTCGCCGGCGTCGCCGAGACCGGGAACGATATAGCCGTGATCATTGAGCTTTTCGTCCTTTGCAGCGGCGAAGATATCAACGTCGGGATGAGCCTTGCTGAGAGCCTCAAGTCCCTCGGGAGCCGCAATGATACACATGAACTTTATCGACTTGGGATTTCTCTTCTTAATCTGGGTTATAGCATCGATAGCCGAGCCGCCGGTGGCAAGCATGGGATCGAGAACAATAACATCGCGCTCGCCGATATCGCTGGGCAGCTTGCAATAATATTCAACAGGCTGCAGGGTTGCGGGGTCGCGGTAAAGACCGATGTGACCGACTCTGGCGGAAGGGACGAGGGTCAGGACGCCGTCAACCATACCGAGACCGGCTCTGAGAATCGGGACAAAAGCAAGCTTCTTGCCCGCAAGAGCCTTTGTGGTCATCTTGGAAACGGGAGTCTCAATCTCAACATCCTTGAGAGGAAGGTCTCTTGTAGCCTCGTAGCACATGAGCATAGCAATCTCGCCGACAAGAGTGCGGAACTCTTTGGAAGCGGTGTGCTTGTCTCTGAGGATAGACAGCTTATGCTGAATAAGCGGGTGATTTGTTATTGTTATGTTTGCCATTTTTGAACTCCTCCAGATATATATAATTTGAAAATTTCTGACTTCTTTATTTTGAGAACTTCTCGTTCTCTATAGCCATGACCTGGTCGATTCTTCTCTGGTGTCTCTCCTCGCCGCTGAAAGGCGTGTCAACAAAGAGATCGACCATATCAAGCGCAAGACCTGCGCCTATAACTCTGCTGCCTAGGCAAAGGACATTTGCGTCGTTATGGAGTCTTGTCATGCGCGCGGAGAAAGTATCTGCGCAGTTTGCAGCTCTGACTCCTCTGACCTTATTTGCCGCCATCGAGATGCCGACGCCGGTACCGCAGCAGAAAATGCCAAGCTTGCACTCGCCGGATGCGACCGCCTCGCCCGCTATCTTCGCGAAAACAGCATAGTCAACGGACTTGTCGCTGTCAGTTCCGAAGTCTTTGACATCGAAGCCTCTCTCCAAAAGATGTTTTTTGATTTCCTCCTTGAGAGGATATCCTGCATGGTCAGCAGCAAGAGCTATCATGATAATTTCTCCTTTTGATTTATTGATTATGAGACTTTTTCAGGCTGAGTTCGCGCTCCGCCTGCGAAGGTCTCAGATATACGGGCAAAAGTTGAGCCGGAGGAATGAAGTCCATATTCTCGCACACGGCGGCGCAAGCGGCTCCGTATGCACGCTGAAAACGCCTGCTGTCCTGCGCGAGGCTAACGCTCTTAAAACTGTCTTTAACAGCCTGATAAGCGATATGCGCTCCGTCTCCGACACAAATTATACGCTCATTTGCATATTTTTCAAGTATTTCCGGAAGTTTTGATGCGGGAATTGCGTCATCTTCGGTCAATCTCTCAACTTTTCCGTCAAAGCAGCGGAATATTGCCGAATAGACCTGCGAACATCTTGCATCCATTGCACAGCAGGCAATGCAGTTATCATAGCGCAGATTATAAGCCATCGCTTTGAGAGTAGAAACGCCGCAACACTTCGTCTCGTTGGGCATTGCAAGCCCCTTCACGGCGGCGATGCCTATTCTTATACCAGTAAACGAACCGGGGCCGTCTGTTATAACACAGCCGTCGATATCCGCCATTGTGAGGCGTGCGAGGCTGAGGACGGAATCAACCATAGGAAGAAGAGTCTCACTGTGTGTGAGTCCGGCATTGACAAATGCTTCGCTTATCAGCTGCTCGCCGTCGGTTATCGCAGCGCTCGCTGTTTTTGCGGATGAATCAAGCGCGAGTATCTTCAATTTCGGCACCCCTCTCCAAAGTAATTATGCGTTCATTCTCGTTATCATTCTTGGATATTGAAACTCTTATCGAATTTTCGGGCAGACAGTTCTCGATATTTTCGCTCCACTCAATAACGAGCACACCGCCCATGTCAAGATAATCAAAAAATCCGGTTGAATAAAGATCGTCCCAGGTAGTAATCCTGTACATGTCAAAATGATAAATCGGTATATCCGCCGGATACTCATGCACAAGCGCAAAGGTCGGGCTGCTGACTTCGCCGTCAAAGCCCATTCCGTGCGCGAGTCCTCTGGTAAACGCAGTTTTGCCTGCGCCGAGATCGCCGAACAGGGCGACAACATCCCCTGCTTTGAGGCTTTTGCCGAGCTGAGAGCCGAACTCCTCGGTCTGTTTTGAAGAATAAGAATGAAAAACCGTCTTCATCTGAAAAATACCGCTGCCTTGCATTAAATTCAAATAATTATATCACACAAATCAAAGATATAAAAGTATTTTACTTGAATTTGATTAAATTTCGCTTTATAATATCAGTATAATTTCTAAGGAGCTGCCAATGAACATACTTCAGGCAATCAAAAGAGGATTAAAAACTACGGACAAACTGCTGATGTCGCTCTGCCTTCTGACATCGCTGTTCGGCGTTCTTATGGTCTACAGCGCCACATACAGCAGCCTTGAGGACGGAAGCCTTATCAGCCGTACGGCGCTTGTCATGCTGCTCGCAGTGATTGTCGGTGTGGCGATGTGCATAGTAATATCATTTATCGACTATGAAATAGTTCTCCGCTTCTGGATGATAATCGGCGGCGTGTGCCTGCTGATGATGCTTCTGCTTTTCCCGTTCGGCAGCGGAACAGCAGACAGACCGGATGCAAGAACATGGTTCGATTTCAAAGTCATCAACTTCCAGCCGTCCGAGCTTTTCAAGATAGCGTTTATAATAACATTCGCCGTTCATCTCGACTATGTCGGCGAGGATATAAACAAACTCAAGAACGCTCTGCTTCTCTGTGTTCACGGCGGAGTTCCGGCACTGCTTGTCATTCTGACCGGCGACCTTGGCTCTGCGCTCGTATTCGTTTCGATATTCATCGGCATGATGTTTGCATCGGGTCTTGCCGCAAGATATTTTGCAGCCGCCGGAGCGGTCATACTTGCAGCTGTTCCCATACTCTGGTTTGCATTTTTCAGCGACTTCCAGAAAGGTCGTATTCTTGCCGTATATGCCCCGATCAAGCTTGACACGGCGCTTTATAAGAAATATATCTTCCAGCAGCAGCAAAGTGTCAACGCCATCGGCAGCGGAAGATTTTTCGGTCGAGGGTTTCTCAAAGGTGCGTATACCCAGTCGCACTCAGTCCCCGTCAACGACAGCGATATGATATTCTCGGTTATCGGCGAAGAGCTCGGATTTGTCGGCGCTTTTGCAGCTCTTGCGCTTATAGCGCTGATAATAGTCAAGATAGTATTTGTCGGCAAACAGGCCAACACAAATATGGGTTCGCTCATCTGCTACGGCACTGCGGTTATGATAGGCTCGCAGGCTATTATGAATATCGGAATGTGTTTGAAGCTCCTCCCCTGCATCGGTATCACGCTGCCGTTTTTCAGCTCAGGCGGATCCTCAAACCTCTGCATATATATCGCGATAGGACTTGTCATGAGCATCTACAGGTGCAGTCAACGCGGTGAGGTAACAAACTTCAGATATAACAGGATAAGCACACCTTTCAACTAAATAAAAGACGCTGTACGAAATACTACAGCGTCATATTATATTTTCAGACAAGGAGATCAAAATGAGTCAAGCAGTTAAACCCGTAAGAGGTTCAACGGAACAGCCCGACCACATAATGCTCAGCATAAAGGGCGACGCCGCAACCTCGATGACCGTCACCTGGAGAACCTGCACAGATATCAACGATGGCTATGTTCTCTACCGCGAGGACGGCAGCAGTAAAGTTATGCGCGCCGACGCGGCGACGGAAGTTTTCAAAAGCGACATCGACATAAGCAATATGTTCTGGGCAGACCTCACAGGGCTCAAGCCGGACACGAAATATTTCTACACCTGCGGCAATGACAAACACAGGAGCGAAGAATTCTATTTTTCAACCGCGCCCGAGAATCTCACGAAATTCAAATTCCTCTGTGTATCGGATCAGCAGAAGGGCGAGCCGTTTGACTGCCCAGACTATTCGCATTTCAACGGATTTGTCAAAGAGATGCTCGAAAAGAACCCAGACACGCGCTTCATTCTTACCGGCGGCGACAACACCGACTGCGGACAGCACGAGGTTCAGTGGAACGGAGCGTTCAGCGGACTTATCGGAATATCCGAGCACATCCCGTTTATGATGACTCTCGGCAACCACGACAACCGCGGATTCAAGGACTATAAAAATGCCATAGGCAGATATTACGCCGAGCCTGCGGAGTTCTTTGACAACCAGTTCAAAGGCTCATATGCCTATAACGGACCCGAGAACTGGAAAACGGAGAACTACACTTTTGACTACGGCAACGTGCATTTCGCAATAATCGGAATAAACGGTCCCGAAGAAGTCAACGAATGGCTCATAAAAGATCTCGACGCCTGCGACAAACAGTGGAAGATAGGCTCATATCATTTCCCGATATGCTATTCCGGCTCGGACTGCCAGAATTATGATGCATATCCCGTCATGCGCGAGGGAATGGAGAAGCTTGACATACTCTTCTCGGGTCATGAGCACAATTTTTCGAGAAGCTTCCCGGTCAGAAACGAAGAAATTTTTGACAGACCGTCTCAGGGAACTATACACTATATGCTCGGCAACTCAAATCTGAATCCGCCCGGAACACGCGCCGTTCCGAAGGTCTGGCACAGCGCCTTCTATTCTCAGGAGGAGATGGTTTCGATGGTCGTTGTCGTCGAGGTTGACGGCCCGAAGATAACGCTTACCGCTCATCTCAATGATGGGCGCATTGCCGACCGCTGTGTGATAAACAAAGAAACAGATTCAATTGACCCTCCCGCACTTGCACCTATATACAATACAACGCGAATGAAGTTCAAGGGCATGGATCTCGGCCTCTGCCAGTACACGACCCCGTGCGAGTTCAAAGACGGAATATGGTTCGCTCCCCTTTCCGTTCTCGTCGGATTCATCGGCGGCGAAGTCAGAAAGACTCCCGGCAAAGTGTATCTTGACATTTACGGCCACAATGCGGAATTCACGCTTGACAGCGACGTGGCGCAGACCGACCGCGGCGAGCTCAAGCTTCCCGCAAAGGTCTACAGAGGCAAGAGAGATCAGCTCTACATACCGCTCGACGGAGTTAAGGCGTTTGAAATGCGCTGGGCATATGCGCCGCGCAACAACTTTGTTTCCATAGAGCACGAGAGCGAAGACAAGCCGATAACCGTTCAGCCCTAAAAATATACAGCAAAACGCCGGACAGCGTACACAGCCGTCCGGCGTTTTTTATGTTGTTTGTTCCTGCCGTTTTATTCCGAAAATGAGTCTGAGTATTCCGGAAAAAAGCTTAGGGCTTCTGACTACTACCACTTTCATCTCATTCTCACCCTCCGTCACCAAAAGCTTCGTGAGGCGGTGCAGATAAGCAAAAGCAGGATGAGCATAAGAATAATGAACAGCGAATACGGGAAGAATTTTGCGGCGATTATCCCGGCCGCAAATGAAATTATTATAATACACACAGACCCGTTTCTGCCGCATCCGCATCTTCTCACGCTCGCCACCGCCCTTACATATAACAGTCTCGCCTTCAGTCCATTATATACAAAGCGCAGCGTTTGCGTTACTTTATTTCTTTTCCCATTCTTTTATATCTTTTGCTTCATTGTAGAGAGCAATATAGCTGTTGTGGCGCGATTCGCTGATTTCGCCCGATTCAACGGCGGCAACTATTTCGCAGCCCTTGTCGTTGATGTGTCTGCATGAAGTAAATCTGCATTTCCCGAGATATTTTTCAAACTCGGGGAAGCAAAACGGAAGTTCGTCAACAGGTATCATCTCGCTGTTCTCGCCGGTCAGGGAAGAAAATCCGGGCGTATCCGCAACATATCCGCCGCAAAGCTTATAGAGCTCAACAGCTCTTGTTGTGTGTCTGCCTCTGCCGAGCTTGTCGCTTATTTCGCCTGTTTTCAGCGAAAGTTCGGGAGCGATGAGATTAAGAAGCGACGACTTCCCGACACCGGTATTGCCCGCAAAGGCGCTTATATGGCCGCCGAGCATGGCTTTCACTTCGTCGGCTCCCCTGCCGTCGCGGCTCGACACCGAAAAGAACGGTATGCCCGCTTTTTCATATATGCCGCGAAGCTCGGAAGTGTCTCCGAGGTCATCTTTTGTGATTATTATAACAGGCTCTATATTCTTCCAGCAAGCTATCGCGGTCATTTTGTCAATTATCAGCGTGCTCGGATTAGGGTCGCGCACGGACGAAAGAATAAACAGCCTGTCAAGATTCGCAACCGGCGGGCGCATCAGTTCGCTGCGGCGCGGGTATATCTTTTCGATAGTGTTGTTTGCCCCATCCGCGCCGATGAGTATATCAACCTCATCGCCGACGAGCGGCTTCTGTCCGCTTTTGCGGAAGATTCCGCGGGCTTTGCACTCAAATACCGCATCGGCGGTCTCCACAAAGTAGAGACCACCGATTCCTTTTAATATTATTCCTTTTTTGACATCTGCCATAACAAAGACCTTAGCCGACAAACTTGCCGACGGTTATAGTTACTGTTGTGCTCAAAGGATATGCTTTGGAGCTGTTCTTCGGAGTCTGAGAAAGAACCTTTCCGTTCTTCGAAGAATCAACAACGCTTATATAATTGACTTCAACGGAAGTAAAGCCGTGGCTCTTGAGAATGCTTATAGCCGAAGCTTCGTTGCTGCCGACAACATTGGGAATTGTCGAACTCTCGGAAACATCATGTCGCTTGACATTTGATATCTCCGCAGGGCTCTTAGTGAAGTCAACATTGCACTCATAATACAGCTCGGAGTCAATATAGACCTTGATGTGGTTGCTGCTGCCGGAGCCGTTTACGGTTATGGTGTACTCGCTTCCGTCAAGAATAACGCTCTGATCCATAAAGACATTATTGTTGTTTGCAGCCTTTATGGACTTAGAAGTGCCGCTCGAATATTTCGGAAGCGTTATGGTTATATTCGCCTCGGAAGAAGCCGCGACACCGGTGCTGACGGTAACTCTTACCTTCGTTCCCTCAGGCACCTTCTCGCCTTCGGCATAGCTCTGTTCGATGATAGTACCCTTGGGCTTGTCGCTGTCCTTCTCGTCTATTGTATCATCAAGAACAAGGTTGAGAGACTCAAGTATAGCCTTTGCGTTCTCAACATTCTCGTCTATAAGCTTGGGAACTTCGATAAGCTCCTGCTCGCTCGCATAATAAATCGTTATTGTCGAGCCCTTTGACACCTGTCTGCCGTATTCCGGCGAGGTGCTAAGAACAGTGCCCGCCTTTTCCGTGCTCTGCTGAGGAACGGAATAGACCTCAAAGCCCGCGTTTTTGAGCTTTGTTATAGCATCGTTGAGCTGATATTTGAGAACATTCGGAACAGATGCTTTTTCTTCGCTGACCGCGACAGTAACAGTGATAACATTGTTGGACTTATCAACCTTTGTGCCTGCCGCAGGATCCTGCGCATAAACCTGACCGGGCTCATAGAAGCTGTTCTGGACTTCATTAACTTTGATAACAAAGTTCTTATAATCGTCGTTACCAAGAATCTCCTCGGCATAGTTCTTATTTATGAGCTTCGGCACAGTAAGCTTTCTGTTGAAAACATCCGTAAACGAATACAGGCAAATAAGAACTATCGCGAGAACGGCGACAAATCCGATAACGATTCCAGAAAGAATCGGGATCATCTTGTTTTTCTCTTTAGTCTTGTTGGTCTCTTCCGGTGCCGGCTGCGGATTGTCTATAACACGCGTGTCGCTGGAGTTAGCCATGGGTACAGTGACCGGTGCGGTCTTGTCAACGAACTTTGTCGGCTCGTTGTCGACAAAATAGCTGTAGTCAAATTTTATTGCGGGGTTGCGCTTGAACTCCTCAAGGTCGAGAATCATCTCTGCTGCAGACTGATATCTGTCCTTTGGGTTCTTCTGCATAGCGCGCATGGTTATCTGCTCGAGTCCCTCGGGGATGGAGCTGTTTATCTCGCGCGGCTTAACGGGATCTGTCTGGAGCTGCATAATAGCAACGGAGACGGAATTATCCGACTGGAAAGGCAGCTGACCCGTGAGCATCTCGTACATAACGACACCGACGGAATAGATATCTGACTTGTCATCGGTTATATCTCCGCGAGCCTGCTCGGGGCTGATATAATGAACCGAACCGATCGCGGTATCGGTCATTGTTCTCGTTTCGCTTCTGCTGAATCTCGCGATGCCGAAATCGGTAACTTTGATAGTACCGTTTTCAAGAAGCATTATGTTCTGCGGCTTGATATCGCGGTGAACAATGCCCTTGTCATGGGCGTGCTGAAGCGCGCGGAGAATCTGCGTTGTAAAATGCACGGTCTCCTTCCACGATATAACGCCCTGCTGCTCAATATACTCCTTGAGCGTGATGCCCTCGACATACTCCATGACTATATACTGGAGCTTGTCGCCGTAGCTGACATCATAAACCTTGACTATGTTCGGATGAGAAAGCACAGCTATCGCCTTGGACTCATTCTTGAATCTGCGGCGGAACTCCTCGCTTGCAAGGAACTCATCCTTTAGAATTTTGACGGCAACCGTCCTGTCGTCGATATTGTCGTAGGCTTTATAGACAACCGCCATTCCGCCAACGCCAATGACTTCCTGAAGTTCATACCTTCCGTCAAGTCTTTTTCCGACATAATTATCCATTAAATCTCACACTCCTGTTGGGATACAGAAACCTAAAACGCCATTGCAACAACAGTGATATTGTCCCCGCCGCCGTTCTCGTTGGCAAGGTTTATCAGCCTGTCTGCAAACTCGTAATAATGATTGTCTCTGGTGGCATTATATATATCATCGGTCTCAACATAATTAGTCAGACCGTCAGTGCAAATGATAATAACGTCTCCCTCATCAAGAGTATCCTGATAATAATCCGTCTCTATGTCCGCGCTCACTCCGAGCGCCCTTGTGATTATATTCTTTCGCGGGTGATCTTTCGCCTGCTCCTGGGTCAATTCGCCGTGTTCAACCATATCCTGAACAACCGAATGATCTCTCGTGAGCTGGGTTATACCCTCCTGCGAAATGCGGTAAGCCCTGCTGTCTCCGGCATGAACGAGATAAAGCTCTTTGTCTCTTATCATGGCGGCGACGACCGTTGTGCCCATGCCGTTGAGGCTCTCGACCGAGCATGACATCTCATAAATTGAAGAATTGGCATTCTCGACAACAGAAGTCAGCAGATTTTTTATCGATCTGTCGCTCATTCCGTGCTGATAGCCGGAGGCGATTTTTTCGCTTATCATCTTAACGGCAGTCTGGCTGGCAACGCTTCCGCCTGCCGCGCCGCCCATGCCGTCGCAGACAACAGCCCAAACTACGCCGCCGGGAAGCTCTCCCGCAGCGAACGAATCCTGATTGTCTTTTCTGACTTTTCCCTGGTCTGTCTTTGCAACAATTTTCATATCTTCCCCCGGAAATTGAGAAAATTCCGAATTGAGCTTACTGCTCTTTTATTTTACGAAGCCGAAGCTGGCCGCACGAAGCATCTATATCAGAACCGAGCTTCCGCCTTACCGTAACATTTATCGATTTCTTTTCGAGTATGCTTATAAATCGTTCAATGCGCTCCGGCTCTGACGGCTTATAAGGACTCTCGGCAACCTCGTTGACAGGTATGAGATTGACATGACATAGCATACCCTTCAGGAGCGCCGCAAGCTTCTGAGCGCACTCGTCACTGTCATTGACTCCGCCGAGCATTGCATATTCAAACGATATTCTTCTCGAAGTTACCTTTGCATATTCACGGCACGCCGGCATCAGCTCGTCGAGCGAATACCGACGGTTGATCGGCATTATCTTTGATCTGAGCTCGTTATACGGCGCGTGAAGCGATATCGAAAGCGTGAGCTGAAGCTTTTTTTCAAGCAGTTTGTATATCCCGGGAACTATTCCGCAGGTGGAAAGCGATATATTTCTCATGCTTATGTTGAGCCCGTCTTCACAGGTCACAAGCTCAAGAAAACGCATAACATTATCAAAATTATCAAGCGGTTCACCCATGCCCATGAGGACAATATGGGAGATTCGGATATTCTCGTCGCGCTGAGCGGTATATATCTGACCGAGGATTTCCGACGGAAGCAGACTTCTGACATAACCACCCAAAGTGGACGCGCAGAACGAGCAGCCCATTTTGCAGCCTATCTGAGTCGAGACACAGATAGTATATCCGTACTTATATTTCATCAAAACGCTTTCGGCATATTCATTGCCGCCGAAACCGAAAAGGTATTTTACCGTTCCGTCCTCTGCGGATACCTGCTTGCGCTCGATAGTGCACTTTTTAAGCGGCAATTCTTCTTTCAGCTTCTCGCGCAGAGACAGCGGAAGATTGGTCATCTCATCGTAATCAAGAGCGCATTTCTGATGGATCCACGAATAGATCTGCTTCGCTCTGTATGACGGAAGTCCCATCTCGGAAAGAGCCGCAGAAAGCTCGGTAAAGTTCATTGACTTTACATCAGTCGTATTCAAAAGGCTCACTCCGTTCTGGTAAATGCGGCAATAAAGAAGCCGTCCGTTCCATGTATCTGAGGCATCAAAGTCAAGTAATTTTCGTTGCCGTCTACCCTTTTTATGTCAGGGAAAAGCTTAACAGCCTCAAAATTTTTATGTTCGCTGAGAAACTTGTTGCAAATCTCAGAATTCTCTGCCGGATTCAGCGAGCAGGTAGAATAGACTAACCGACTGCCAACCTTGACATATTCAGAGGATGAACACAGGATATCATACTGCAAAACGGGTAATTTGTCAATATCTTCAAGGGTTTTATAGCGTATCTCGGGCTTGCGGCGGAGTATTCCGAGTCCCGAACAAGGTGCGTCGCACAAAACTCTGTCCGCTTTCTTCAAAGCCGGATTAACTTTTGCGGCATCGTTAGGTATAACCGCGATGTTATCAAGCCCGAGTCTTTCCGCTCCGTTTTCGATAAGAGCGAGCCTCAAGGGATAAACATCCATGGCAAGTATTTTGCCTTTACAATTCGTCAGCTCGGCAAGTGTGAAGCTTTTACCTCCGGGTGCTGCACACATATCATATACGGTATCTCCCGGCTGCGGGTCGAGCGCCATGCAGCAAAGCTGTGACGAAAGATCCTGCACATGGAAAAGTCCTTTTTTATATGCATCAAGATGCTCAACCGCGCCGCCGTTTACCAATTCAAGTGCGTTCGGAAAGCCGTCGATTTCCTTACCATCAACACCCTGCCGGGCTAATATCTCTATAAGCTCGTCCGCTGTGCATTTCTGCGTATTCACGCGAACAAATATCTTCGCGCGCTCAGACATTGCTTCAAATATCTCGCAGGCGGTCTTGTCGGAATAAGCATCCGCAAAAAGCTTGACAGTCTGCTCCGGAACGGAATATTTGACGCTCATAAATTTGAGTCTGTCCGATTCATCGGGCAGCTGCAATCCGTTTGAAGCCACTTTTCTGAGCACTGCATTTACAAGTCCCGCCGCAAACTGCGCACGGTTGTTTTTGACGAGCTTCACGCTCTCGTTGACCGCCGCGCTCTCGGGGATCCTGTCCATAAACAGCAGCTGATAAGCACCTATACGCAGTGCAATGAGCACCTCCGGCTTGAGCTTTTTCAGCGGCTGACGCAAATAAAGTGCGATGTTATAATCAAGCGTAATAAGCCTTTCGAGCACGCCGTATACGAGTGCCGTCAAAAGAGCTGAATCGCCGTCGACCCCGTCTTTCGACGAGAGCTGTGCATCGAGAGCAAGATTCGAATACGCTCCGCTGCGCTCGACTTTATAAAGTATTTCAAACGCGCTCTGGCGTGCGCTCTTACTCATTAACGATACACTCCGTTCAATTTCTTCGATTTCTGCCGCTGAAGCGTATAACAAACCTCAGCAGATTTGCAAGTGCCACGAGAAGCGACGCAACATATGTCATCGCCGCCGCAGAAAGCACTTTCCTTGCGCCTGCGCGCTCGTCATCGTCCAAGACACCGGTTTCTTCAATAACTTTCAGCGCTCTGCGGCTCGCGTTGAATTCAACCGGCAGAGTGACAAGCTGAAACACCGCGATAAGTGCATAGAGCAGCAGTCCGAATGTGATGAGCGGCTCAAAGCTGAGAATATATCCCAGTATTGCAAGCGGCAGACCTATGGTTGAACCGATATTGCAGACAGGGATAATCGCGTTTCTGATTTTTATCGGCATATAGCCCTCTGCATGCTGCGCGGCGTGCCCTGCCTCGTGGCAGGCAACGCCTATGGCGGCTATAGAAGTGTTGTTATAGACTTTGTCCGAAAGTCTTATAACATTCGTCCTCGGGTCATAGTGATCTGTTAAATCGCCCGCAACGCGCTCTATGCGAACATCGTTTATTCCGTAATATTTGAGCACCTGCATCGCCGCCTGCGCGCCGGTAAGTCCGCGCGAGCTGAGTCTTTTTGACTGCGAAGCGAAAGTGGTCTTTACTTTTATCTGCGCCCACAGCGCAATAAGCATCGCCGGGACAACGAGAATCAGAAAATAGTAATCATAGTAATACATCCAGCCCATAAGCCGAACCTCCTAACGGTCATTCAAAGAATGCGCCCTTTCTAATCGGATTGCCGCGCAGGAAATCCTGAGCCGGCATCGCCCGTTTTCCGGGAGCCTGAAGAACGAGTATCTCAACGGCGTTGCTGTCTCCGCAGGAGACAACAAGGCGTTTGCCGCTTTCAATTATCTCTCCCGGCTTTCCGTTGCACGCACCCGCAAGGCGCGACGAATGTATTTTTATGACCTTGCCGTCGAGTTCGCCCGACGCACCCGGCCATGAATACAATCCTCTTATCTTATCATGTATATGCTGTGCGGTATCATTCCAATCTATTTTTGAAAGCTCCTTGGTAAGTATAGGAGCATATGTGCTCTTTTCGTTATCCTGCTTTACAGGATGGAGATTTCCCGCCTGAAGCGCAGATATAGTCTCGCGCATAACTTCCGAGCCGAGTGATGACAGTCTGTCATGTAGCTCTTCGGCAGTCTCGTTTTCGCCTATTTCAACGCTCTTTGAGATAAGCATATCTCCCGTATCGAGTCCCTCGTCCATCTGCATGGATGTGACTCCGGTGCGCTTTTCTCCGGTGATTATAGACCATTGGATGGGTGCTGCGCCGCGCAGTTTCGGGAGCAGCGAGGCGTGCATATTGATGCAGCCGTACTTCGGCGCATGGATAAATTCGCCGGGAAGTATCTTTCCGTAGGCGACGACTATCGCAAGATCTGCATTGAGCGACTTAAAAAGCTCTTTTGCTTCGTCTGTTTTCAGTGTTTTCGGCTGATATACGGGGATATCATATTTGAGTGCAAGCTCTTTGACGGGCGGCGGAGTCAGAACGCCGTGGCGTCCTTTGGGCTTGTCCGGCTGAGTGAACACAGCGCAGACATCGTGTCCGTCGTCTATAAGTGCCTGAAGGCACGGAACGGAAAAATCCGGAGTGCCCATAAAAACTATTCTCATAAATTCTCCTTATGCTCCATCGGGTCTGCGAGTCTCTGAGTGAACAGGATTCCGTCAAGGTGATCTATCTCATGGCAGAAGCATCTCGCCTTGAGTCCCTCGCCCTTTAGAACCTGCCACTTGCCGTTTCTGTCCTGAGCCTTGACTTTCACCACCGCCGGGCGGATAGTCGTGCCGTACTCTCCGGGGATTGAAAGGCAGCCCTCGGCCTCGCGCTGTTCGCCGTCGCGGAAGATTATCTCGGGATTCACGAGTTCAATGCAGCCGTCACCGACGTCGAGGACAACTACCCTCTTGAGAATACCGACCTGCACCGCAGCAAGACCGCAGCCGTCGTTTGCATACATTGTCTCCTTCATATCGTCAATGAGCTGAGCCAAGCGGTCATCAAACTTTTCGACCGTCCTGCTGTGCTTTTTAAGCGTCGGATCGCCGAGCTTAACTATGTTTCTCATCGCCATTTTTATTGTCCTCCTTCGATCATACGGTTATTTCGGGGTTCATGTCGGCATAGACGGAGACATCTGAAAATTTACTGTCGCCGTAAAATTCTTTTAGTATCTCCGATATCATGCTGCGGAATCCCTTGGTGTTTCTGCATTTTATTATGAGTCTGTATCTGTATTTTTTATTGACTCGCGGCACTCGCGCGGGCAGAGGTCCGAGAACAATAAGCTTTTCACTTTTATATTCCCCTGCCGTCAGTTCTTTTATTTTGTCGAGCGTGCGCTGAGAAGCGACACGGGTCTTGACTTCATCTGCGCCGGAAAACCCGACAACGCATATATCACAAAACGGCGGATATATCATTAAACGCCTCATGCGTATTTCCGTATCATAGAACGCATCATAGTCCTGTTTTGCCGCAAGCCTTATTATCTCATTTTCTGGCGTCAGTGTCTGAATAATAGCTTTTCCGGGGTGTTCTCCGCGTCCCGAGCGGCCTACGACCTGAGTGAGCAGCGAAAAAGTGCGTTCAAGGCTTCTAAAATCGTCGTTGTAAAGCTGCTGATCGACTGAAACAACAGCCGCAAGCGTGACATTTTCAAAGTTCAAGCCCTTTGCGACCATCTGGGTGCCGACAAGTATATCATAATCGCCTCTCGCGAAAGCATTCAGGCACTCTTCGTGAGCGAATCTCGACGAAGCGGTATCGGTATCCATACGCATGATACGCGCTCCGGGCACGGCCTTTTCAAGCTCGTCTTCTATTCTCTGCGTACCGAACCCAGCATATCTCAGCGCGGGCTTGTGGCAGGACGGACACTCCTGCGTAAAGCGCATGGAATATCCGCAGTAATGGCACATCAATCTGCCGTTTGCCGCATGATAGGTCATGGAAATACTGCAATTCGGGCAGGTTACAACCTCGCCGCACGCAGTGCACGAGACAAAGGTATTATATCCGCGGCGGTTTATCAGCACTATCGACTGCTTGCCGTCCGCACGATTTTTGTTCAGCTCCTCTATAAGCTCATGGCTCAGTTCTCGGTTTTCCGTCTGCTGTTCGTTGCGCATATCGACGGTAATGACCTGCGGAAGCACCGCCTTGCCGTATCTGTTCTTCAGCTCATAGAGAGAATATTTGCCGCTCTTTGCCGCGGCGAAAGATTCGACGCTCGGCGTAGCAGACGCGAGCAGAGTCAAGCCTTTATGCCATGCGGCACGGTATCTCGCCACGCTTTTGGCGTTATAGCGCGGAGTCTGCTCAGATTTATATGTATGCTCCTGCTCTTCGTCGATTATTATAAGTCCGATATTTTCAAGCGGTGCAAAAACCGCAGAACGGGTGCCTATAACTATTTTTGCATCGCCGTTCTTGACGCGCTTCCACTCATCAGCTCTTTCCCCGGCGGACAGCGCACTGTGAAAAACCGCAACACCGTCATTGTATCTCGAACGAAACACCGAAAGCGTCTGCGGGGTCAGCGAAATTTCCGGCACCATAACTATAACCGTCTTATTATCTGCAAGAACCGCGTCTATGAGCTTCAAATAAACTGATGTTTTGCCGCTTCCGGTAACGCCGTAAAGAAGTGCAGTCTTACCCGTACCGCCTTTATAGTCCTCGAGTAGACCGTCATAGGCTTTCTGCTGTTCGTCGGTGAGATGTATCTCGCCGCTGTCATATGCGCTTTGCACAGCATATCTGCTGACGAAGCTACGAAGCTCTTCGCGTTCAAAGCATTCGACAACGCTTTTCTTTTCGAGCGCGGATATGACCGACGGCGTATAGCCCGTGAAATAACACAGCTCTTTAACACTCACAGAGCCGACATCCTTCAAAACATTGACAACTTCACTCTGCTTCTTTGTCATCGACACATCGTCCGAACCCTCGCACAGGCGCACCATACGGATGTTATTATCCCCAATGTTGCGCACAGCATCGTCGTTTGCGGCAAGAAGTCCGGCTTTAAGAAGGCGTTCCGGAATATCCGAAGAAACATCAAAGCCGAGAGTTTTCAAAAAATTCTCGGGCTTGACATAGCCCGAACGCGAGAGCAGATAGTCATAGACCTGCTTCTCATCGGAGTCGAGCGAAGCAATAACACTCTCATCAACGCCCGGAACAGCGCAGAACGAACGTATTATTTTATGGTTTATCCCGGCGGGCAGCATAGCCTTGACCGCTTCATAGTATGTACAAAAAGTCTGCTCGGATATCCACCGGGCAAGCGACATCATCTCATTACTAAGAAGCGGCGCTTCATCGAGCACCGCTGAGATAGACTTTATTCTTTTTCCTTGAGTCGAATCGGTCAGCCGCGTGATAATTCCTATGCGCTTTCTGTTGCCGATGCCGAACGGTACGGCAACGCGGCAGCCGACGAGAGCTTTGCCCTCGAGCTGCTGCGGTATGCTGTAATCATAGTCCTTATCGAACGTACAGTTGACGTTCTCGACGGCGACCTGTGCGTACATTTGAGTCACACTCCGTGAAAAAGCGTCAGATGTTGCGGATCTCTTCCGGCTCAATGATGATATATTTGCCGCTGAGGATCTCATCGATAGCCATGGAAACGGGCTTCTCGGTAAGGATTATCTGCTTCTCCTCGGCATCTTCGGAGATAGCGCGAGCTCTCTTTGCGGTAGCCGTAACAAGAGAATAACGGCTCAGGTGATTTTTAAGAACGCCTCTGAGATCAGGATTAAACATTGTTGATTACCTCACTTATAATGTTTTTGCAGCGAAAAGTTTTCTGCTTTTCCGCATCAAGAATAGTGCATATATCACTCACGGCATATGAAACTATGTCGTTGATGACTATGTAGTCATATTCAACGGCGCGCTTTATCTCGTCAACTGCGATGGTAAGGCGGCGCTGGATATCTTCCTCGTCCTCGCTCTCACGGCAGCGAAGTCTCTCTTCGAGGGCTGCCATTGACGGGGGCATGAGGAATATGCTGACGGCTTCGGGATAGAGCTTGCGGATTTTCTCCGCGCCCTGAACCTCGATTTTGAGGAACACGGTTCTGCCCTGGGCAAGAAGTTCGTCAACGGGAGCTTTGGGAGTTCCGTAATAATTTATGCCATACTGCGCATATTCAAGAACCTGTCCCTCATCTATCTTGCGCATGAAATAATCCTTGTCAACGAAATAATAATGTATTCCGTCAACCTCCCACTCGCGCTTTTTGCGCGTCGTCATGGAAGTGGAGACTTTGATATTCATGTCGCGCTTGGTAAGCTCGGTCAGAATGGTATCCTTGCCGGAGCCAGACGGACCGGAAAGAATAACCAGAAGACCGTTGTTGTTATTATTCATCGCTTTCTTCCTCCTCAATATCAAGCTCATCGCCGTCATTGTTGAGGCGGTTTGCTACTGTCTCGCTCTGCAGATAAGTAAGAATAACATGGTCGCTGTCGGTTATTATAACAGCGCGTGTGCGTCTGCCGTGGGTCGCATCGATAAGGGTTCCCCTCTCCTTGCAGTCCTGAATTATCCTCTTTATCGGGGCTGATTCGGGGCTGACTATAGCCACAAGACGATTAGCGTTGACCATATTGCCAAAGCCAATGTTTATCAGCTTCATTATGATAATACCTCCGCAGTTATTCGATATTCTGTATCTGTTCTCTGATCTTCTCGATCTCAGCCTTGACATCGACAACGCAGCGCGCTATCTCGATATCCTGAGCCTTTGAACCGATAGTGTTTATCTCTCTGTTTATCTCCTGAACGAGGAAATCCATCTTTCTGCCGATGGCGCCGCCATCCTCTTCAAAGAGCTTTTTAAACTGATCAATATGACTGCGCAGACGAACCGTTTCCTCCGCCACAGCGACCTTGTCGGCATATATCGCCGCCTCGGTCAGCAGGCGCTGCTCGTCCACATGGACATCGCCGAGAACCTCGCGCATTCTCGTGAGGAGCTTTTCGTTATATTCTTTTACGGTCTGCGGAGAACGCTCTTCGATAAACGCGACCTTGTCGATTATGAAATCAAGGCGCGAAGTGACATCATCCTTGAGCTTTCCGCCCTCGACAGCACGCATGGCGATGAATCTTTCGAGTGCTTCTGCCGCAACGCTGAGAACATCGGCGCAAATCTTTTCTTCATCTTCTGGCTCTTTCGAGACAGTGAAGATATCATTCACTCTCGCAAGATCAGACACTTTTATATCATTCTCGATCCCGCAGGTCTCGGAAAGTTCTTTGTAAGCCGCAAGATAACCTTTTGCGAGCGCACTGTTGAGCTTGACAACAGCCGATTCCTCGCCCGCCGTATCTATCTGGACATAACACTCGACCTTGCCTCTTGATATTTTTCCCTGGAAAAAGCTCTTGAGCTTTTCATCAAGGAAGCCGAAATTTCTGGGTACACGCGATGAAAATTCAAAGTATCTGTGATTTACGCTCTTGAGCTCAAGAGTTATATCCATTCCGTCGAACGAGCCTGTTGCCCGTCCGTATCCGGTCATGCTTTTTATCATCGGAAGGACTCCTTTTCGTCGGTCTTTTAAATCATTTTATTTTATCAGTTTAAGCATACATTTGTCAATATGTGAAGCGCATAAAGAGGGTTATTTGGCGCAGTGACCGCAGCTTCCCGTAAGAGCTGACGGTATATCGGACTCATAAAGGCCGTTTTTTTCTTCAAAACCGAGAGTTATAAACGGCTCTTTTTCAACTCTGCCTACATCCGCCCGCGCCATATAAGTGCCGCGGTTGGCGGCAAAATTCAGCGCGCTGCGTACAAGTCCCTCTGCAACGAGCCTGTCCCCGCCACGGGTTTTCACACTCAGGATTTCAGCATAGGTTCCGCCGAGCGAGAATATGCATTCGCCGATATTCTCCCCGTTTTCCTCTGCTCGGTATCCGTGAGTTTTGTCATCTATATCAAACGGCTTGAATTCAAGCATTTTATCTTCTTTTCTCCTTTTTGTTCGACTTTGCGCCGGCAGCCGAGAGTATATGCGAAACCTCCTGCGGGGTCAGCTCGCGCCACTTGCCCTGCGGGAGCATGCCGAGCTTGACACCGGCTATTGCGGTTCTCTTGAGGCGTGCGACCTCGATTCCGAGCTCCTCGCACATTCTTCTTATCTGCCTGTTTCTGCCCTCGAAAAGCACTATTTCTATAACCGCTCTGTCGTCGCGCTTTTCGAGCACCGTCACCTGCGCCGGAGCGGTCATTCTGCCGTCGATCATCATTCCGTCGCTCATAGCAGCTATCTGCTCATCGGATATGTCCGGTCTTATGGTGACTCTGTAGACTTTCGCGACGTGCTTTGACGGGTGCATCACGGCGTTTGCAAATTCTCCGTCATTAGTCAGCAAAAGCAAGCCCTCGGAGTTCCTGTCGAGCCTGCCTATCGGATAAACTCTCTCGCCGACATCCTCGACAAGCGACGCCACGCATCTGCGTCCAAGCTCATCGCTCATAGTTGTGACAAAGCCGCGAGGCTTGTGAAGCATAATATATTTTGCAACCGTTTTATTTTCTATTTTTTTGCCGTTGAGCGTTATTATATCGCGCTTTGGATCTACAGAGTCGCCTATCTTTGCAACAGTGCCGTTGACTTTAACAGCACCTTTTGCAATAATCTCCTCCGATTTTCTGCGCGACGCAACGCCGCATTCGGACATATATTTCTGAAGTCTTATTCTGTCATCTGACAAATGATTCACATCCAATTTCTGAGAATGTTCTTTATTTTTTCAATTAGCTTTTTTATTCGGCTTTTTTCTTTTTGGGGTTCTTTGGGAACAATCTTTTGCATCTGAACCCCGCCCGCCGTCAGAATTTCCGCCCGGTCAACTACATTGCCGTCTATTATAAGTTCGACCGAGCCGACCACCGTATTTTCTTCTATCGGTGCATATTCAAACTTTTTCAGGCTTATTTTACGCTCCGTCCGCGCTGATTTGCCTTTTCTTGAGATATATCGAAGCGGTCTCGATAGCTTCAGCGGCACGGTTTCACTTTCTCCGCCCGCGATTTTTAATGAAACTGTGGACATATCCGTATCCGCCTCATACCGCTCAGCAACCGAAAAGCCGTATTCGAGCATTTTTGAATGGTCATTCCAGTCGTCCGGCGCATTGAGTGTCACGGCTACGAGCGTAACTCCGTCACGCCGCGCCGCAGAAACAAGGCACCGTCCGCTCTTTTTTGTAAAACCGGTTTTTATTCCGACTGCGTCATCGTATATACGTAATAGACGGTTGTGGTTAGTGAGCGTGCGGCGATACGGCGGATTGCCGTAGCACACAACGGCACTTTTTTGCGAGCAAACAGCGGCAAATTCCGGATTTTTGATAGCGGTGCATCCGAGCAGAGCCATGTCATATGCTGTCGAATAGTGCTCCTTTGAATCAAGCCCGGACGGAGTCTCGAAATGCGTATCATTCATCCCGATTTCTCCAGCGCGCTTGTTCATCATTGAAACGAAATTTTCAACATTGCCACCGAGCGTTATTGCAGTAACATTCGCGGCATCGTTGCCGGACTGCAAAAGCATTCCGTAGACAAGCCCCTCAAGGGTCACAGTATCTCCGGGCAGAAGTCCCATCGAAGTGCCCTCGACGTTTAGCATATCAGCGCTGACAGTTATCTTCCTCTGCGGGGTCAGCGCTTCTATTGCGAGAAGCGAGGTCATTATCTTCGTTGTGCTTGCCATGGAGCGCCTGTCATGCTCGTTTTTGCCGTAGATAAGCTCGCCCGTCTCGGCGACCATAAGAGCCGCGCACGAGGCAGAAACATCCGGCTGGGCAAATGCCGTCAGCCCGGACAATACAAAACAGACCACCGTAAAAACAGCAGTCACAAAAGCAACCGGTCTTAAATTCACCAAACACACCGCCATTCATCATCCGTTACTGATAATGAATATGCGGTGTGCAAGAAAAAAATCAATATAATCCTTCGAGGTTCTCCTCGGTCTTCTTGCCCTTGCCGTCAACAAACTTGTTGACAACATCTGTGACACTGTTGACAACATCGGGAATCATGCCGATGGTTCTCTCGATAGAGCCTTCCTCGGTCGAGATATGTTTGATGCTGACCTCGCCGTTGTTGACAACGATGAATGCGATAGGAGTGATGGTGATGCCTGCTCCGCCGCCGCCGCCGAAGAGCTCGGCGTTCGACTTCGACGGGAAGTCCGAACCGCCCGACGCGAAACCATAGGATACCTTAGAGACGGGAATGATTTTTATGCCGTCGCCCAGATCCATGGGATCGCCGATGATCGTGCTGACATCAACAAGATCCTTTATCTTTTCGATTGAAGTTCCGAGAATTCCGGATGCTGACTGTTCTTTCATTTTTAAGTCCGCCTTTCATTGGATTTCAAACAGATTTATTTTTCTTTTTACTGCCTTTAAGCAGTTTTAAAAGCACTTTGAACAAAAGCCTGAACGCAAGAACAACCGCCGCATTCGTAAGCTTTATAGGTCTGACGGAGAGCGAGAGCGCAAACTGAGCTTTATTCTCCTGCGAGATGAAGTCGGGAACAACATTCACCTCATATTTTTTGACCTTCATATTCGAGCATATAAAGCCCATTGAAGGATAGACCGCCGAACATACTTTACCGTATTTTATGGCATTCTGAGCCGCATCGTCTCCGGAGCTGACTTTCAAAAGGAGCTTCAGATTTTCTATGACAAAAGCTCTGTATATGCTGCCCATAAAGCCGCCGAGCTGAGCCGCCGCGGTCTGAATGAGTTCAACCGTTGCGCCGAAGCCCTGGTTCTCATAGAACTCTTTGAAAATGTTTTTCTTGGGTTCGGAGGGTTTGTCCTCCTCTTTCTTTTCTTCATCGGGCTTCTCTTTTTCGGGCTTTTTCTTTTTTTTCTTTTTTTCTTCTTTCTTTGCCTTTTTCGCCTCTCTCTTCGCTTTCTGTTCCTCGGTCTGCGGAAAAATATGCAGCTTTATAAAGAGCCACTGCACATCAAGAGAAAACGAATCGGCATATTCGGCAGTCACGCTGACCTTTATCGAAAACAGGATAACTATAAGCGCGATAATGCCCAATATTATGTAAAGAGCTGTCAAACTAACACCTCCTGATTATTCATACATATTTTCAAGCTCGCCTGCGTCGACATCAAATTCATCGAAATCAAAGTCTTCATCATCTTCTTCGGGTTCCGGCTGAACGGGTTGTGCAACGCTGTCCTCCACCGGGACTTCAAAAGTCTTGGCTTCTTCTTCCGCCTCCTGCTCTTTCTCTTCGCGCTCCGGAAGCTCCGGCAGTTCCGAGAGAGATTCGATGCAGAAGCACTTGAGAAACTCCGGTGTAGTACCGTAAAGCAGCGGTCTGCCGGGAAGATCGAGTCTGCCTTTTTCTTCGACAAGACCTTTTTGGCACAATGTAGATATAACTCCCGAGCAATCCACTCCGCGCACCTGTTCAACATACGCTTTGGTGACGGGCTGATTATAAGCCACAACCGCAAGCACCTCAAACGCCGCCGAAGAAAGCGGAACATTGCGCTTCATATCGAGCACGCTTCTGATGTTCTCTGCATATTCCTGCCGCGTGCACAGCTGATATCTTTCGCCGAGCTTTAAAAGGCATACACCGCTCTCACGCTCGTCGAGCTGTTCGGCGCAGGAGCGCAGCACGGTTTCGGCATCCTCTATCTCTATATCGAGAGCCTGAGCTATTTTAGCCGTTTCTACCGGCTCCCCCGCCGCAAAAAGTATAGCCTCCGCCGCGGCGCGCATCTGATTGAATGTCAAGCTGATTCTCCCCTCAAAATCTCATCGTCTGTCCGTTATCAAAGTGACTTCGGCATCGCTTCCGTCACCGTTTATCTCAACCTTTTTCGACTTGACGAGTGCGAGCATCGCCATAAAGGTTGCGACCATCTCCGAGCGCGAAGTTGAACGCTCAAAGAAAGATATGAATTTCTGTTTTTTGTTCCTGCCGAGCTTTCTGAGTATGTAAGAAAATCTCGACGAGACGGAAACTATCTTTTTTGCGATTATTCCCGAAAAAGCTTCAACGGGCGGCGGCAATTTGCGCTTGCCCTTTCCGACTGCCGCCATATAAGCTTTGTAAAGCTCGGACGGCTCGTGAAGCCTCGTGTATGTCATATCGACATCAATTTTCTGCGGTTCGCGCGAAAAGAAGTTGAATCCGTTAGCCTGCTCCGCAAGCTTGCCCGCCATAAGCTGGCAGTCGCGGTACTCAGTCAGTTCACCGCGAAGTTCTTCTGCAAGCCTGTCCGCCTCCTCGTGGACGGGAAGAAGCGATACAGTTTTAATATACACCAAACGCGCCGCCATTTCAAGGAATTCGCTCGCGACTTCGAGATTTTCTTCTTTAAGTTTTTTCATATAATCAAGATACTGGTTGATGAGATCCATTATCGGCACATCTTCGATCCTGACCTTATGTTTGCTGATGAGGTGCAGAAGGAGATCCATCGGACCCTCAAAAGATTCAATTTTATAAGAAAGAGTCTCCATAAAAACCTCACATTGCGGATGGAACTATCTGCATGAACATGTCGCCGTATTCGCCGAACGGCTTTGAAACGAGCCACGATATGCCGTAGAGCACTTTAGCGGTAAGCCACGACAGCGGAGTCGAGAGCCAGCCAAACGCAAGCAGAAGAAATACGACCATTATGATATAACGTTCATATTTCATTATCTGATAGTATACTTTGTTCGGAATAAAGAGTCCTATTATACGCGAGCCGTCAAGCGGAGGAATCGGAATAAGATTGAAAACCGCCAGGCTGATATTTATCATCGCGGCATAGAAGAAGAACAGAAAAGTTACTTTCGCGACGGTGGAATCGTTCGTATTGCAATAGAGAATGAATACGACATTCGACAGCAGGATAAAGATAATTGACATTAAAAGATTCGAAATGGGTCCTGCCGCCGCCGTCAGTGCCATACCCGCCTTGGGATTTTTGAAATTGCGCGGGTTCACCGGCACGGGCTTTGCATAGCCGAAGCCGACAAGCAGTATCATCACGGCACCGATTACATCGATATGCGCCAGAGGATTTAGCGTAAGGCGTCCGTTTTGTTTCGGAGTATCGTCGCCGAGCTTTGTCGCGACAAGTGCATGGGCATACTCATGTATTGGCAAAGTACAAAATACGACAAACACACTCGCACAAAGACCTATGAGCGTATCTATTGAAAATCCGTTTCTCAAAAGAGAGCGTATCATTGGTTAAAATCCTTTCCGCTTCAGAATATGTCTGCAAAGACTGCCCGCTGAAGCCCGAATATATCCGTTACTATTTTCACCCGCATCGCATACGGCATGAGCATATCTGCAATTTTAAGCGTCTGCGACGGGTCGCATTCAAAGATTATTCCGCCGTGTTTATTGACATTCGGCAGCCAGCGTGAAGCAATTATGCGGTAGAAGTCGATGCCGTCCGTCCCGCCGTCAAGCGCAGTGGCGGGCTCATGCATAACTTCTGTTGAAAGTCCGCCGAGTTCGTCCGTTCTGAGATAAGGCGGATTTGAAACTATGAGATCGGGCGTTTCGAAGATTTTGTCGTTGTAACCGAGAGTTATATCATACTGAACCGCCTGCACGTTTGTAAGCTCGAGCTTTTCGATATTGCGTTTGAGATAATGAAAAGCCTCGTCGTATTTTTCAAAAAGCCACACGTGGGCATCCGGCCGCTCGGCGGCAATCGTAAGCCCGACGCATCCGCTTCCGGCGCAGAGATCGAACACCACCGGATATCTGACTTTGCGGAGCTTCTCAAGCGCCAGCTCAACAAGCAATTCCGTCTCGGGGCGCGGAACGAGCACGCCTTCACCGACTTCAAACGTCCTGCCGAAGAAGTCCCATTCGCCGAGGATATACTGAAGCGGTTCGCCGGATATACGGCGTAAAACCGCGCGCTCAACAAGTTCGGCCTGCTCTTCGGCAATATCATCGTCGCAGAGCATTATTTTTGTGCGCGAAAGCCCGGTGATATTTTCAACAAGACAAGATGCGTCAAATGATGCATTTTCTATCTGCGCCGCCCGGAGCTTCTCCGCCGCCGTTCTGAGTACCTGTTCAGCTGTCATGGCTTATATCCCCTTTCAGAATGTTTCACGAAAGCTTATATCAGTTTTCTTCGCCGTTCTCTTCGGATATGTTTTCGGTCTCACCGACTTCTTCGATATTCTCTTTTTTCTCCTCCGGGTGAGGAACAACTGCGTTTATCGCCGCTATTCCGACCTCTATCATGCTGTCGTCGGGCTCCGCGGTGGTTATGCGCTGCATCCAGAGTCCGGGAGCCGAAAGTATCTTGACAAAAAGATTGTCGTGCCTGCCGGCGTATCTGATGAACTCATAGCCGAGTCCCATAACTATCGGCATTATGAGCACTTTGACACAGATCCACACGGGGCGAATATGCGTAAGAGCCGGGAAAGCCAACGCCACCAAAGACGAGACTAAAATGCTGAGTATTATCATGACAAAGATAAAGCTTGTGCCGCAGCGCGGATGAAAACGGCTCTGTTTTCTGACATTTTCGACCGTCATCTCTTCGCCGCTCTCATAGCAGAATATCGACTTATGTTCTGCGCCGTGATACATGTAGACGCGCTTTATCTCTTTCATCTTGGAAACCGCGACCATATATACAACAAATATGATTATTCTGAGCAAGCCTTCAAATATGGTGCGGAGCATCGAGATATGCTCACCGGTCCATTTGTTTATCAAATCGAACAGGAACGACGGCATCCACACAAACAGCGCAAACGCAAGCGCGAATCCGAGCACCATTGATATCGCGCCGATAACATTCATCATCTTTTCGCCGAAGTGATCAGTTATCCAGCGGTCAAGCTTCGACATATTTTCCTCTTCTTCGTCGAGATCCATTCCGGTCTTTTCGGCAGATTCCATGAGGCATTTGTAGCCGAAAATGAGAGCTTCGACAAAGTTGACTATGCCGCGGATCATCGGCAGAGCGAAGAATTTATTCTTATCTTTAATTGAAGTGAACGTCTTTTTCTCGACCGAGATACTGCCGTCGGGCATTCTGAGCGCCATCGCCTTGCCCTCGGGACCGTTCATCATTATGCCCTCCATCAGAGCCTGACCGCCGACGGAGCCGTATTTAGTTTGAGTTTTTTGCTTCTTCATCGTGTACTTCCTTTTCGTCTGTGTAGGTCACTGCTTCTATCGGCAGCGTTATCGTTACGGTGGTTCCCTCGTTAAGAATACTGTCAATATTGAGCGTTCCGCCGTGGAGTTTGACTATTTCATCCGCTACGGCAAGTCCGATTCCCGAACCCGCAACGGTATTGTCCGTTTTATAAAACTTTTCTTTTACTCGCGGAAGATTTTCCGGAGATATGCCCCTGCCCGTATCGCTTATGGATATTTCAAGCACGGTCGGGCTGGTTATCTGGGCGAGCACTATTACTCTGCCGCCGTGATAGTTATATTTGATGGCGTTGTCAAAAATATTAATGAACACCTGACGTATTCTGTCTTCGTCCGCCTCCATCGGCGCGGGCAGCTCGGGGGCGTTGTATATTATTTCTATACCCTCTTTTATGGCGCGCTCTCTGAAGGTGAACACTGTCTCATCGAGCTCGGCGAGAACATCTATCTTCTTGAGTTGAAGATTCATGCGGTTGCTCTGAATCTTTGAGAAATCGAGCAGCTCTTCAACCATGCCGGAGAGGCGCGACGCCTCGCTGATTATAACGCTCATGCCGCGTTTTGTCAGCGCGGGATCTGTATCGCCGACCTGCATAAGCGTTTCGCCCCAGCCCTTTATGGAAGTAAGCGGAGTGCGGAGCTCATGCGATATGGTCGAGATGAAATCATTTTTGAGCCTGTCGGCATCGTTGAGCTCATCAATCATGTTGTTTATCTTGCCGCAAAGCTCGCCTATTTCATCATCGTATTTGTAGTTTTCGATTCGGGCGCTGAGGTCGCCGTCTGCAACCTTGCCCGCAACGTTGCCGATATTTCTTAGCGGCCTTACTATAGACCGAGTAAATACAAGTCCGAGTATCGTTGATACGGCAATGATAACCGCGGCTATCAGTCCGATTATAAGGCACGAGAAGCCTATCTGCGAATCGACATCTTCGAGGGAGACAATATATCTTATAGCGCCCGCAGCCGTGCCGTCGGTATTCATGACCGACTCGGTCATTGCCATTATCTTTTCGCCGGTGCTGAGCTTTCCGACCCAGGTTGCCTTACCGGAAGCCGAATTCATCGCCTCGATAAAGTCGGGCATATTCTGCTGAGGCGAGACTTCAAAGCCGCTCGAGGACAAGAGCACATTTCCGCTGTTGTCGATAATCCAGATTTCCATTAGATCGAGCATACCGCAGTTTTCGATAAACTCTCTGCCGGCAATTGCAAACCCGTCTTCGCTGTTTGCGCCGTAAATATTAAAGAAAGTGGTTATAAGTTCGCCCGAGTTAGTCTCGAGCACATTTTTTATCGATGTATAATAATAAGTCCTTATAAAGAGACAGGCCGCGACCGAAACGGAGAGCACAAGCACCAAAATGACGCTGAATATATCTTTCAGCCATCGTTTTGTTATGCCGCCGATTTTCTTCACTTTGCCTGCCCCCTCTCGTGTTTTTTAATTAATTCAGGCTATCCATTTGTATCCGACGCCCCACATCGTCAGCAGGTGCTTAGGTGCGGACGGATTGTCTTCAACTTTCATTCTTAGTCTGCGTATGTTAACATCGACTATCTTCTCTTCGCCGAAGTAGTCACTGCCCCAGACTTTTTCGAGAATATCCGTTCTCGAAAGCGCCGCGTCCTGGTTTGTGAAAAAGTATTCCATTATCTGAAACTCGACCTGCGTGAGTTCTATCGGGATACCGTTTTTGGTAAGCGTCCTGTTTCTCATATTGAGCTCAAACTCGCCGGAGGTTATAACATTTGCGTGGGAGCTGTCCGCAAGCCCGGCGCTCATCTCTACGCGGCGATAGAGCACATCGACGCGAGCCATGAGTTCAGAAGGCGAAAACGGTTTTGTGACATAGTCGTCTGCGCCTATGAGTAATCCCGAGACCTTGTCCATCTCCTGAGTCTTAGCGGTCAGCATTATTATGCCGAGGTTCGCGTTCATCGCGCGCAGCTGCTTGCAGACCTCAAGTCCGTCGACATACGGCATCATTATATCAAGGATGGCAACATCGATATCGCCGTTGCAGGCTTTGTATTTTTCAATAGCCTGAGCGCCGTCCGCCGCTTCGACAACATCATAGCCGTTTCTCTTGAGGTTGATAACCACAAACTCTCTGATTGAGGACTCGTCCTCGGCTACGAGAACTTTTTTCATTTTGCTGCCAACTCCTTATCCTTGAATATCTTGATGTACGGTTTTATTGATTTGACGGTTATTCCCGCCTTTGCGCCTTTTTCGCGGGATTCAAAATAAACAACCGTTCCGTCATCGTTCTCTATAAGATAGTTTTCCGACTTCACGCCCTTTTGGTTCGCACTGTCTTTTGTTGTGCAGATTATGGCGAAAAGGTCATCGCCGGCAGTTTCGTATTTTGCGCTGTATTCTTTAAATATCCATGTGCGCGTATTGCTGTAGGAATACACTGTGAACTCGCCCATGATATTTTCAAGCGGTTTAAAATCAAGTATATACGAATCGCTTGCGTTGACGAGTGTCTCAGTAAATTCGAAGTCCTTCGATGAACGCACTTCAATCCAACTTGTAACATTCATCTGCTCATACATATTCTTCGGAGATTCGTATTTTCGGCTGCCCATCAGCGGGCGCTGGCTCGGTATTTCTATCATTCCGTCTCCGTCATAATCCTGCGAAGCGAGCAGCTCAGAGCGCGCCGTAAACATATTTGACTGCGTATCAAGACTGAACATTGGGGTCACAAGCGATTTGCTCGAAGCGCTCCAGAAGAGCACTTCGGTTATCGCCTGGTCTTCGCCCTTTATCGCGTCGACATATATTCTAAGCGGTGACGAGGGACTGACTTTGTCCGTCTGAATCGAACAATATTTGCTGATTCCGCCGTCAAGCTTTGCGGTGCCGAACTCATCGAGAGTGCCCGAGGCGTTCATCTTGAAGACCTTTGCGGTCGAGCGCGGCGAATTGTTGTTTGTCAAATCCTGCTGAATGAGGAATATGTCAAGCAGACCGTCAGAATCAACATCGACGTTCTCCATAACAGAATATACCTCGGTGCAGACATTCTTGACCGTAAGCTTTTCTTCGTTTCCGGTGCAGACATAGACCGAGAGTATTTTGCTCGCGTCGTTTTCATAGAGGCTCTGCGAAACCAGTATCGCAGGGCATCCCGTTTCCGTCATCTGAACGAAGCTGACAAAGTTGACACCCGTGCCTGTGCCCGAGAAGTCATTTACCGAGACCCACTTGCCGTTGACATTGTCGAGCACATTCATATGCTCTTTTGACGGTTCACTTTCAAGCTTATAAAACACAAGAGCCTCATTGACCCCATCGTTATCTATATCGTGAAGCACGAATGCGGAGCGGTGATCTCCAGAAAGCGGAGATATCAGAGAAATTTCGGACGCGGACGCCGCCTTTCCCTTGCCGGTCGCGGCAGAAAGGAATGCACTTTTAAGTTCGCTGTCAACGCCCGCCGAAAGCGGAGGACGCATAAGCCCCGTGGGCGATTTCATCTTCGTGCCGCTGCACCCGGTAAAAGCCAGAGCAAGCAGGCAAAGCACGAGCATCAGCGCCGCCAGCCGTCTTTTCAAGAGACATTCTCCTTTCCGCCAAAGCCTTATTTTTCATCGTGATATTATATCATATGTTATACAAGCTTTTCAACACCCGAGCACAACAATTCACAAAAAATCCATAAACTCGGCATGCAGAACCATGTACTAATTTTTTCGATTTATCCCCCCGTATTCATATAAATTTTAGACTTTATGACGATTTTCTGATTTTTTATTGTCGTATTTCCGTTCGGCAAATTAAAAAAGCTTTTATGGTGTTAGTATCAATGGTAATATCAAACCCGGGAGGGCTAAACCATGGCAAAGAAAAAAGCAAACAAGCAACTTATCTATGTCGTTATGGCAGCACTTTTCGCGGCTATAATAACCGTCGTTACCGCATATGTTCTTCACATTCCGACAGGTAACGGATATATACACCTCGGAGACTCGTTCATTTTCCTCGCGGCGTCTCTCCTGCCCCTGCCCTACGCGATAGCAGCCGCCGCAGTCGGCGCAGGACTCGCCGACGCGCTGACCGCGCCTATATGGGTCATTGTAACGGTGATAATAAAGTCGCTCATCGTTTTGCCGTTCACTTCAAAGAAAGATAAGATAATCAACGCGCGCAATCTCATCGCACTTATCCCCGCGCTTATAGTCACCTGCGTCGGATACTATCTCGCCGACAGAATACTTTTCGGCGCATGGGGCGCATTTGCAGCGGTCATACCCAATGTTATCCAGGTCGCCGCAAACGCCGCTATATATGTAATCTTCGGTCTCGCACTCGACGCTGCCGGATTCAAGAAAAAGGTTCTCAAATAAGGAGGCTTTCATTTTGGCTGACATAGTTTATACTTACAGAGGCAAGGTTTATCTCAACATAACCAACCGCTGTCCCTGCAGATGCACTTTCTGCATCCGTTCAAACGGAGACGGACTCGGTTCGGCACACACCCTTTGGCACAAGTCAGATCCCACTGCTGAAGAAATCGCAAAGGCCATCGAAGAGTTTGACTTTTCCGATTTTCCCGAGGTCACGTTCTGCGGATACGGCGAGCCGCTTTGCGCTTTTGACAATCTTGTTATTGCGGGCAGGCTCCTCAAGAGCAAATATCCCGACATAAAGATACGCATCAACACGAACGGACTGGGGAATCTTATCAACAAAAAAGACACCGTCCCCGCAATCGCCGAATTCACCGACACTGTCTCAATAAGCCTCAACGCCCCGAACGCAGAGCGCTACAACGAGATATCGAGACCGAAATTCGGCATCGACTCTTTTAAGGAGATTCTGAGATTTGCCGAAGAATGCAAGAAATACATCAAGACGGTCAAGTTCTCAGTAGTCGATGTTATCAGCCCGGAAGAGATAGCAGAATGTCAGGCACTCGCCGACAAGATGGAAATTCCACTGCGCGTAAGAGCCAAAGAAAATTAAATAAATCAAAAGCAAAAGTCCGCTGTCATATTTCAGGCAGCGGACTTTTTAAATTACTTTATGAGATAGACTCTCGACTCATAGGGGCGAAGCGTGAAAGCATTCGACTTATCTTTACAGTCATAGTTTGAGATAAGCAGCTCCGACCTCGTGATATCGAAATCTGCGGGAGCTTTGAACTTCACGGGCTTCTCGGAGAACGAGTTGATAACAAGCATTCTCTGTCCCTCATAGCTGCGCTCATAGACGAAAAGCTTTCTGCTGAGCTTGTTGTACATCTTGAAATCGCCGTAGATTATAATGGGATTCTCCTTGCGGAGTTTGAGAAGCTTTCTGTAATAATTGAGAATGGAGTTCTCGTCCTTCTCTGCCGCCTCAACATTTATCTCTTTATAGTTATCGTTGATATAGAACCAGGGCTTGTCGGCAGTAGTGAAGCCGGCATTTTTCTCTGCGCTCCACTGGACGGGCGTTCTCGCATTGTCACGCGACGCATACTTTGCGACTTTCATGACCATGTTGTGCGTGAAGCCGAGATGGCGCATGGTGTGATAGGCATTCTGAGTCGAAACATCCTCATACATCTCAATCTCCGGCAGACCGATATTGACCATACCGATCTCCTGACCCTGATATATGAACGGAGTGCCGCTCTGGCAGATATACATCGTCGCGAGCATCTTGCCGCTCTCGACTCTGTATTTGAGGCTGCCGTATCTGTTTATGATACGCGGCTGATCGTGGTTCTCGATATAGAGTGTATTCCATGCCTTACCGTAGAGCTTTGTCTGCCAGTTGTTATAAACATTCTTGAGCTTTCTGAGGCTGAACGGCGCTCTTATCCAGCTGTAGAACAGGCAGTCCGCCTCCATATGCTGGAAGTGGAACATCATATTGAGCTTTTGATCCTTGTTTTCCTCGATGAATTTCATCGCGGTCTTGGGAGTCATCATGGGCGCTTCACCGACTGTCATGCAGTCATATTCATCGAGCACCTTTCTGAACTCGCCGAGATATTCCTGAAGATGGGGCCCGCTCTTGTAGTGCTCAATGCCCGTGGCAACAGGCAGCGGGAAGCCGTTGGGCAGGCCCTCGGCCTTGGATATGAAGGTGATAACATCCTCTCTGAATCCGTCAACGCCCATATCGAGCCAGAAGTGCATGATATCCTTTATCTCCTCGCGCACCTCGGGGTTATCCATATTGAGATCGGGCTGACCCTCCGCAAAGAGATGGAGATAATACTGATTGAGGTCTTCGTTATATTTCCATGCGGGACCCGAGAAGGTCGAAAGCCAGTTATTCGGGGGCTTCTTGCCGCCTTTTTTGCCGTCGCGCCAGAAATAATAGTCGTGATAAGGGTTATCCTTGCTCTTCATGCTCTCAAGGAACCACTTATGCTGATTTGAGGTATGGTTTATAACGAGATCCATTATAACCTTCATGCCTCTTGCATG
>ERZ1026898.66-NODE-66-length-63788-cov-12.150283_pt1 | contig 63788 bp, 48 predicted proteins | sample MGYA00380178_ERZ1026898 | MGnify/ENA primary metagenome ERZ1026898 (study PRJEB33269, sample SAMEA4719814) | human gut metagenome | biome: human-associated habitat; feature: organic feature; material: feces | place: Cameroon | collected 2013-10 ...
CAGCCAACGCGAAGTTGGAGGTATCGTACATCGGCATGGTCACCAAGACCGTCAAGGCCGCAAAGAACATGAAGATTGTATTGGATCCAGACAACCACGCTCTTGACGAGGTTATGGTTGTTGCCTATGGTACTCAGAAGAAGAGTGCTTTTACTGGTTCTGCTGCTATTGTAGACGCAAAAGAGATTGGTAAGGTTCAGGTAACCAATGCTGTAGATGCCTTGAAGGGTAAGGCTGCAGGTGTGCAGATTTACACTGGCAGCGGTCAGCCTGGTGCTACTCCTACCATCCGTATTCGTGGTTTCAACTCTAAGAGTGCGGGTAACGACCCTTTGATTGTGCTTGATGGTTCTCCATTCAGCGGTTCTCTTAACGACATCAACCCTGCTGACGTAGAGAGCATGACGGTATTGAAGGATGCTTCTTCTACAGCTCTTTATGGTGCCCGTGGTGGTAACGGTGTTATCTTGATTACAACCAAGAGCGGACAGAAAGGCACAAAGGGCACTCTTACCGTAGATGCTAAGTGGGGTTCCAACTCAAAGGCTGTGCCTGAGTACGAAACAATGAAGAGTCCTGCAAAGTACTATGAGATGTGGTACAAAGCACTGAACAACTATGCTCAGAATGTGAACCACATGGATGCCACACAGGCATGGAAGTGGGCTAACGACAATATGATTACCAATACCTCTTATGGTTTGGGTTACAATGTGTATACTATCCCAGAGGGACAGCAACTCATTGGTACCAACGGCAAGCTTAATCCTAACGCTACCCTTGGTTCTTACTCTACAATGAATGGAACAACCTATTATCTGACTCCAGATGACTGGATAGACGAAATCTACAACAACAGCCTTCGTCAGGAATATACTGTTACAGCAACAGGTGCTTCAGACAGAGGCACATTTTATGGCTCTGCCAACTATTTGAGCAATGACGGTATTACCGCAGCTTCTAACTATCGTCGTTTCACTTCTCGTTTGAAGGCAGACTATCAGGTTAACAAATGGTTGAAGGTGGGTGCCAACATGAGTTATGGTCACTTCAACAGCAATTCTCTTAGCGAGAGTGGTGACAATGGTAGTATTTTCGCAACTGTTAACATTGCGCCTATCTATCCTATGTATATGCGTGATGCCAATGGCAACATCATTTACGACCAGAATTCACGCATGATAGCTTATGACTATGGTAGTGGTAAGGTAGCTCCATTTCGTCCTTTCATGGGTGGTGGCAACCCTATCTCTGATGCTAAACTGAATACAGACAATACAGAAGGAAACACATTTAACGGAACTGGCTTTGCTGAAATTCAGTTGCCTTATGGTTTCAAGTTTACTTCTATCAACAATGTATATCTCAACGAAAGCCGTTCTACAAGCACTTCCAACCCATACTTCGGTCAGTATGCTGCAAGTAATGGTGTGGTGAACAAGGAGCACGACCGTACATGGTCTTACAACTACCAGCAGCGTATCAACTGGCATCAGGTTTATGGCAAGCACGATATTGAGGTGATGCTCGGTCATGAGTATTATCGTGTTTATGGTTATGGTCTGTATGCCAGCAAGCACAATCAGTTCTCTGTAGACAACAAGGAGTTGGCTGGTGCTGTTGTGTTGGACAGGGGTACTTCTTCTATGAGCGAGTACAACACAGAGTCTTGGCTCAGCCGTGCCATGTATAACTACGATTCTCGTTACTTTGGTAGTGTTTCTGTTATGCGTCAGGCTTCTTCTCGTTTTGCAAAGGACAACTGGTGGGGTACTTTCTGGTCATTTGGTGCTGGTTGGAATATGCATAAGGAGTCTTGGTTCAAGGTTAACTGGATTGACGAATTGAAGTTGAAGGCTTCTTATGGTGAGAATGGTAATGACGCTATTGGTAGCTATATGTATACCAAGTGTTTCGCGATTTCCAACTCCAACAATGAAGTGTCTTTGACACCTTCTTCTTTAGGCAACCCAAAGATTTCTTGGGAGAAGAACGGTAAGTTCAATATTGGTGTAGATTTCTCTTTGTTGAAGAACCGCATCTGGGGTAGCATCGAGTACTACAACAACACGACCTCAGATATGCTTTCTACGGTTTATCTCCCTGTATCTTACGGATGGAGCGGATATTTCGACAATATCGGTAATATGGTGAACCGTGGTGTCGAGATTGACCTTCATGCTGATGCTATCCGTACTAAGGATTTCACTTGGAATGTATATGTCAACATGACAACCAACCACAATGAGATAACAAAACTTTCAGACTCTTACAAGCAGAGTTGGTATGATGGTATTGGATTGGGTAGCCCGAGCAGTTCGTACTTCTATCAGGAGGGCAAGTCACTCTTCACATACTATACCAAGAAGTATGCAGGTGTAGATCCTGAGACAGGTCTTTCTCTTTTCTATAAGAACGTATATGAGAAGGATGAGAACAATAAGGACGTTTACTACAACAATGCTGGCGAAAAGGTTGATGACAGCTATACAGGCATCAAGCATCGTAAAGTGGTAGGCCAGGAAACTACTTCCACCTACAATGACGGTAGCGACTACCTTTGCGGTGATGTCCTGCCAGATGTATATGGTGGTTTCGGTACCAGTGTGGCCTGGAAGGGCCTTGATTTCTCTATGGATTTCCAGTATCAGATAGGTGGTCTGGTTTACGATGGAGCATACGCAAGCTTGATGAACTGCTCTGCAGGTCAGGCAATCCACGTAGATATGGAGAAAGCATGGACACCAGAGAATACCAACACCAGCGTGCCACGCTGGCAGTTTAACGACTCATATATGAATGCACATACAGACCGCTTCTTGACCAATGCTTCTTATCTTACATTGTCCAACATTACTTTGGGTTACACCTTGCCTACCCAGTGGATGCAGACTGTAGGTTTGCAGAAGGTACGTGTTTATATGGTAGCCGACAACATCTGGACATGGTCTAAGCGCCAGGGTCTTGACCCACGTCAGAGCATTACTGGTGGCAGCTCTAATTCAGTTTACCGTCCTATCCGTACCATCTCAGGAGGTATTACTGTTACATTCTAAACGTTTCAACTATAAAGAAAGAATAAAATGAACAAGAAAACAATATATCGTTCGATGGCTGGACTTGTGATTGCAGGATTCTCTCTGACTTCACTTACTGGCTGTATGGAGGTGACAGAACCTGCATCAGATATTGCCACCGAGGGGCAGATACAGAACTCCCCATCATCATCGGAATCGTTCCTGATGGCGATGCCTGCATATTTCAATAAGGTAAGTACCTCTTTGGTAAAGGATGAATGGCACTTCCCATTTGGTTATGGTGCCATCATGTATATACGTGACCTGATGACTGGCGACCTTTTGCAGTCTACCAAGAACTATGCTCACCACTTTTACTTTTGGGCACAGAACAAGTATCAGGGTGACGGCTATTTGTTCGGACAGTACATCAGTACCTATTATTATAACTTTATCCTGACCATCAACAACATGGTGGGAGCTGTCAATCCCGAGAATGCCACCGACCAGCAGTTGGGCTATCTGGGTGCAGGTCTGGCTTTCCGTGCTATGTGTTATATCGACCTCGCCCGTATGTACGAGTTCCTGCCTAACGACAGAACCAGCAATATCAATGCTGAAGGTAATGACGTAAGCGGACTTACAGTGCCTATCGTTACTGCCGAGATGAATCAGGCAGACGCCCTCAACAACCCTCGTGCAACTCACGAGAAGATGAAGGAGTTTATCGAGAGCGACCTCAACAAGGCAGAGGAGTATATCAAGCACTTGACAAAAACAGCTGGTGGCGTGCTTCCTGATTTGTCTTGTGTTTATGGTCTGAAGGCTCGTCTGTATATGTGGGATGGCGACTACGAGAATGCTGCCAAGTATGCGCGTCTTGCCATCAACAATGCCAAGGTTCAGCCTATGAGCGAAGAGGCTTGCACTAACTATAAGACTGGTTTCAACGACATTACAAAGTGGATGTGGGGTGCTACCCAGACATCTGAGGATTACTCTGTTATTACAGGTATCGTCAACTGGACTTCATGGCTCAGCAACCAGACTACATTTGGTTATAGTGGTTATGGCCAAGAGAATATGCCTTTCAATGAGATTGACAAGAGAATGTACGAGCGTATCAGCGATACTGACTTCCGCAAGACGGAATTCAAGGCTCCTGAAGGTTCAGAATTGGCTGATAAGGTGATTCAGATACCTGCAGTAAAGAGCTTGGCAGACAAGCGTATGCCAGCATATGCATCTGTAAAGTTCCGTCCTAACGAGGGTAATACTGACGATCCTAACATCGGTGCCGCTTCTTCTTATCCTATTATGCGTGTTGAAGAAATGTACTTTATCGAGGCAGAGGCTGTAGCTCACACCAATGCTGCCAAGGGTAAGGAACTGTTGGAAAACTTTATGAAGACCTATCGTGATCCTAAGTACACTTGCAAGGTGTCTTCAACAGATGACGTGGTAGAGGAAATCGTATTCCAGAAGCGTGTAGAACTTTGGGGTGAGGGTCAGACCTTCTTTGATATTAAGCGTTTGAACTACTCAGTAACCCGTGGTTATCCTGGTACCAACTGGTACGACCTGACTCGTCTCAACACCAATGGCCGTCCTGCATGGATGAACCTCGTGTTCGTAGCTTACGAGGGTGACCGCAATCAGGGAGTAAGAGGTATGAACAATCCTGACCCATCAGATGCCTACACTCCATGGACTGAGCAATAGTAGTTTTTTATGAACGAATAGATAAACATAACAATTATGAAAAAAGCATTCAAATTTTCATATATGGTACTCCTGAGCTTGGTGGCATTCGCCATCAGCTCATGTACCAGCGACTACGACTACACGGGTGCACCTAAGGTTGCCAATGAAGTGTACTTTAGCAATGCCCAGCAGTCGAAGATAGAGTTGAGCAAGAGCAACTCCAGCTTTGTTATTACACTTCATCGTGTAAAAACAGAGGGAGAACAGACAGTTCTTTTGAACTATACTCCAGATGAGGGAAGTATTTTCAGCGTGCCTAACCATGTGACATTTGCTGATGGTAAGGCTGAGGCTCCTATCACCATCACTTACAATCCTGAGAATTTGCAGTATGGTACTTATAATGGTGGTACTATCAGCGTTGCCAGTGAGGACTGTGACACAACATACGGTATAGGTTCATTTACCTTTAAGGCTGGTGCTACAGAATGGATGGATATTACTTCTAATAAGTCGATGGGTGCCTTCCGTGATGATGCAATTTCTTCTCTCTTAGGAATAGATCTTCCTACTTTTGATGTGAAAATTCAGAAGAGTGTTGTTGAAGAAGGAAAATACCGTATTCTTAATCCTTATAAGGCATGGGCTGACGAATATGCTGAGGAAAATGAAGCTACCTATGATGATGCTGACCATTATTGGATTATCAATGCTACTGATCCCGACTATGTATATGTGGAGCCATGTGAGACTGGTGTTGACCTTGGATTAGGTGCTGTTACTGCAACAAGTTTTGTTGCTAACTATTTAAGTCAGGGTGTTACGCTTGACAAAATCAAAGCAGCAAAACCTGAATTATTTGGTAAACTGGAGAAGGGTGTAATCACCATGCCTGCAAAATCGTTGCTGTTGATTATGGGTGACAAAATGTATTATGGAGGTATCAACGGTTTGTTCTCTGTAGCTTTACCAGGAAACGTTATCGCTAATTACAGTGTCGAGGCTGCCTATAAGGGTCGTTTCACCGATGCCAATGACAATGATTTCGCACAGGTAACCATGACTTTAAGCAATGATGTTGCCAAGGTGAAGTACGCTCTTGTTCCTGCAAGCAGCGACTTGAATGCTACCGTAAGCGGTATCGTTGACGGCAGTGTGGCTTCTCAGGAAGTATCAGCTTCTGGTGATGTTCAGGTTCCTTTCGATGAGACAGGCAAGTATGTTCTCGTGATGGTAATGTATAATGCAAACGACGAGGCTGTAGGTTCAGATGTACTGAATCTCTCACTCAAGTCAAGCAAGGATGCTGCCGAGGTTTGGAATGATGTTGCTGCTGGTACAGTAACCATTGGTGCCAAGAGTTACGGTTCTATCCTCTTCAAAAAGGATCCTGGTGTGCTCATGGGTGAGCCTGTTGTTACAGAAGGTGTACTCTCACAGAGTGGTAGCGATCCTACCAAGTTCCGCATTACTCCTTTTGCTGTTGAGAAAGCTCCATTGGAGTTTACTGTTGCAGAGGATGGTTCAATCACTGTAGAAACACAGGAGACAGGTCTTGCTACCCAGGATGGTACAGCCATCTTGGTAACTGATATTGTGACTTACCTTGGTGCTGATACTGATACTGGTAAGCTCTTTGCAAGTAAGGGATTCATTTCCAAGTATGACAACAGCAAGAAGCTCTATACCTTCTTCAATGTCTATACAGATGCCTCAGACAATGCATTTGCATTCGAGTCTGATACCTTCGAGGTAACAGATGAGGGTAATGCTAAGATTCATGCTGCTTTTGCCAAGGCAAAGAAGGCAGCAGCACATCACTCTGCTGTAGTTTCTGCCAAGGCACATAAGATGTATGTGGCTAAGCGTGGAGCTTGGGCTAAGTAATACAGGCGTTTTTCCATAAACAAAAACACGATATGAGTTGAGGCTCCAGATAACTTGAATGGTTTTCTGGAGCCTTGTTTTTTCTAAACAGCTTTTAGAACGAAAGAAATATGATGATGAAAAGAAATATGAAACTACTGATGCTTGCTTCCCTGCTGGGCTTTGTGGCTCTTTCTGTCCAAGCGGTACCTGCCAAAAAGGGTGTATGGCGTATGGTGACATTGGCTGATGGAACTCAGAAAAGGGTGGAACTTCGTGGTGATGAATTCTGCAGCTACTGGGTGGATGCTGAAGGCGTTAGCTATAATTTGGACAGCGAAAGCAAGCGATATGTAAGAGTTGATGCCAATGCTCTGCAACTACGTGCGAGTCAGTTGCGTGCCAAAGCCAATCAAGACCGTATTGAGCGTATGACGAAAGCTCGTCGTATGGCAGCGAAAAAGAGTTTGGGGCAAACTAATGGTTCTTATTTTGGCAAGAAGAAAGGTCTTATTATTCTGGTGCAGTACAAGAATAAGAAATTCAAGTTTGGCCACAACCAGAAGATGTACAACAGAATAGCTAATGAGACTGGTTATGCAAATTCGCTCGGCTTTGTAGGCAGTGTGAAGGATTATTTTTTAGCACAGAGTAATGGACAGTTTGAACTGGACTTTGATGTGGTGGGACCTTATACTCTCAATCATGAATATGCCTATTATGGTGCGCCTTCAGGAAACTCACATGATGTCCGTCCTAGTGACATGGTGTATGATGCTTGTCGTTTGGCAGACCCTGATGTCAACTTTGCTGACTATGATTGGGATGGCGATGGTTATGTGGAGCAAGTGTATGTTCTCTTCGCAGGACTCGGACAGGCTGCAGGTGGTGACGAAAATACTATTTGGCCTCATGAATCCAAGTTGCAATATGGAAACAACGGTTCGTATGTAAGCAAGGACAATAATGTGGTGGTAAATACATACGCTTGTGGACCGGAACTTACCTTACAATATACTCCTGTTGCTTACAGGGAACGTGTAGACGGTATTGGAACTCTCTGTCATGAGTTCTCTCATTGTTTAGGTTATCCAGACCTGTATGATACAGGTAATGGTGGTAATTTCGGAATGGGTGAATTCGACCTGATGGATGCTGGAAGCTATAATGGTGAGAGCTTCTGTCCTCCCAACTATTCAGCCTATGAAAAATGGTTTGCAGGCTGGATAACTCCCACCATACTGGATAAACCAGCATCCGTAAAAGGTATGCAGGCGCAGGATGTAAAGTACGGACAGGCATTTGTTGTCTACAATGACAACAACAAGAACGAGTATTATCTTATCGAGAACAGACAACAGAGCGTGGGTATCTGGGACAAGCAGCTGCCAGCCAGTGGCATGATGATTACCCATGTGGACTATGACAAGGATATTTGGGAGTATAACAATGTCAATACCTTTGTCAATTATAGCAACCTGTATAACGATCATCAGCGCCTTACAATCTTCCATGCTGACAACGAAGAAGGTGCTTCTACAAAATCGCAGGCTGGTGACTTGTACCCATTTAATGGCAACAACAGTCTTACCGACACCTCTTCGCCTGCAGCAACCATCTATCAGGGCGGATCGACCATGGGCAAGCCTATCACGAATATTACTCAAAATGAGGATGGAAGCATCGACTTCGACTTCATGGGTGGCAGTAACGACAACATCATCTCGGGTATTCACTTCATAGAGAATGAGGAGATGTCTTCCTTCGGCCAGGGTGTTTACTCTTTGGACGGTCGTTATATGGGCACTTCAGTCAACGGCCTTGACAAAGGCTTATATATCGTGAACGGTAAGAAGATTGTCAAATAATGTATGAAACAGAGAAGTCTTATATTGCTTTTCTGTGCAGTCCTGTTGGTGGCAGGCTGTACGGAAAAGAAACAAAATCACATGAAGTCGCCCGACTTTGAGGCGAATCAAGTACTTAAGGACTCCATGCCGGAGCCTGTTAAGTTGGATAGCGACCTGCTCTCTGATGCAGGTACCGTCGTTCCTTACTTCCCAGGAGGTCTGAAAGCCATGCGTGCTTTCATTGCCAAACATGTGCGTTATCCTGAGGCTGCCCGCACGTTGAAAAAGGAAGGCAGGGTTATCATTTCTGCTCAGGTAGACACCAAGGGCAATCTCTCTCAATACAAGGTGATGATGAGCGACGACCCTCTTTTCGACAAGGAGGCTTTGAGAGTGGTAAAGCTGATGCCTCGCTTTGTGCCTGAGGGGAAAGGCAAGGTCGTTGCCGGCACGGTAAAGATTCCCGTCATGTTCAGATTGAAATAAAGCAGCCGCATCCTTTTCCTATCAAATACATTGCCCACCCATGGTTACTTACCGTACCAAGGGTGGGCTTTTCTCTTTATCTTCCTCACTCTCAAACATTTTCCCGTAAATTTCTTGCATCTTTCGGAAGAAAAGTGTAATTTTGCAAAAAAAAGAAACGATGCCAACAATATTCATATTTTTTGGATTTAGGTTCATGTTTTATTCAAATGATCATGAACCGATTCATGTTCATGTAATCAAAGATGGAAATGAAGCAAAATATAATGTTTCTCCTCTGATCCAGATTTACAATCATGGGTTCAAAAAGCATGATATTGCCTTGATAGAATCTATTATTTCTGAGAACGAAGCTGTTATTATAGATAGATGGAAAGAGTATTTTAATCAAAAATAAGATATTATGGAGCAATATAGAATAAACCGCGTTTGGGTAGACGATACCCATATTTGGGCAGAAACCCAAAATGGCTGGAAGGCAAACTATCCTTTTAGCCGGTGGAGTCGTCTTGCTAACGCCACACCTGCTCAACGTAAAGCATTCGTATTGAGTAGATATGGTATTCATTGGCCTGAACTGGATGAAGATTTATGTTTTGAAGGCCTGTTTGCAGATGCTGGTATTTACAAACCGACAGTTGCAGAAAATGCTATTTATTATCAAGCATAATTAAATAGTGCTTTTCACATAAGATTAGCTGCGCTCGGCAATACCTATAATGCCCACCCATGGTTACTTACCGTACCAAGGGTGGGCAATATTTATTTGTGTCAAGAGAAACGAATATTCCTCTTCGTTGTTTAAAATTTTAGGCACATGTGCCTAAAATTTTAAATAACGTATCTATAATTGAAACTTGTTCAACAAAAAATCGAATAAGTTGACGAATAATATACCATCATCATTATGATGAGATATGATATTATCCTTTACTATGATTATCTTTTGAAAATTATCTGAAATAAGCTTTAAAGATGCGGATTCTTGATTTATTTTTTCTTCACTTGGAAGGGCTAAAGCTGACTGAATGTAATAACGTTTCGAGCCGCTATTGACTACAAAATCAACTTCAAACTGTTTACGAATCATGCCATGTGCTTCTGTTCGAGTTCTGATGTCAACCAAGCCCACATCTACTAAATAACCACGACTTCTCAATTCATTATAAATGACATTTTCCATCAAATGCGTTTCCTCTATCTGGCGAAAATCCAGCAAACTGTTTCGTAATCCTATATCAACGAAATAGTATTTGGAAAGCGTACCAATATATTTTTTCCCTTTGATATCATACCGACAAGCTTTTTCTAAAAGAAAGGCATCTTGCATCATTCGTAAATAACTATCAATAGTGAATGAGGACAAAACTGTTTTCTCTTCGCTCTTAAAAGTATTGCTCAATTTGTTAGGGTTACAAGGAGACCCTATAGAAGATGCCATAACCTTGACAAGAGTATCAAACTCCGTCGGCTTTTTTATACCATTTCTATCTATCAAGTCTTTCAAATATAATGTGGAATACAAATTCTTCAGATAATTTATCTTTTGTTGATTTGTTTCCAATGAGAGTATCAATGGTAGTCCGCCATAGGTGACATAGTCTCTCCATGCATCGTATTTATCACCATTATAAGCAGACAAGTATTCTGAAAAAGAAAGTGGATAGATTCTGATTTCATCACCTCTTCCCCTAAATTCTGTTGCAATGTCTGAAGAAAGGAACTTAGAGTTGCTTCCTGTTACATAAACATCCACATTTTCTATATGCAAAAGGCTGTTTAATGCTCCCTCAAAATTTTCAACCATCTGCACCTCGTCCAGCAAAACATAGTATATGCTTGCGTCCTTTATCTGCGATTTGATATAGAGTAGAAGAGTTTTCGGATTACAATATTCTTCGTTCAAGACATCATCAAAAGCTATAGATAAAATATGGTCAGAATTTACACCTTTATCTATCAGATGTTTGCGAAACATCTTGAAAAGTATATAAGACTTGCCACATCTTCTAATACCTGTGACAATCTTAATCAATCCATTTTGTTCACCTGCAATCAACTGATTAAGATAGAAATCTCGTTTAATCTCTTCCATACTATTTAAAATTTTAGGCACATGTGCCAGTTTTTTTTAATACAAAGATATCCTTTTATACTTTAACTGCAAAAAAAATTAAATAATATTATGAAATTAAATGAAGAGGAGATATATAATGCCCACCCATGGTTACTTACCATACCAAGGGTGGGCATTGATGTTATCACAATCTTTTGATGGTTATTTTTAGGTTATTTCTGTCAAAAAGAAATGACTTATGGCACTTTTTGATTATCTTTGTGCCCGTAAACCATTAATAAGACAGATTTATGTTACGATTATTGTTTAGACTATGGTGGCTTCAGCAACGTCGCTCCTTCACCTGGAAGGATGCCGTTGTGGGTGGTTATCTCATCTTCGTTTATGTGATGGTGGGCTTGGGCTTCTACTTTGGAGCAACCCTCGATGGCGAGGAACTCTTCGAGGACGGAACTCCTGATGCTCTTTGTGCCATTTTGGTGTTGACAATGCTGGTGCCCGATATCATCCTGAAGGTGGTGATGAAGCACGACAGCACGGCCATGGACGATTATCTCAAGTCGCGACCTGTGCCCGAGAAGGTTTGGAACCGTTTCCTACTGCTCACCAATCTTGCCAATTTCTGGAATTACGTCATGCCTGTGCTCATGCTCCCCATGCTTTTCTGGATGCTCAGCGTGCCTCAGGCCATTGTGGGCTATCTGCTGATGCAGGCTTTCTCTTTCATCAATGGCATTTATGTCACTTGCTATTATAAAACTACCGACTGGATGCTGCGCTGGCCCTTGCTGTTGGGCTGGATAGGTATGGGAGCCATCCTTACTGCCTATCTTGTATGTTTCGCCTGGATGCCGGGATTCTTGATCAACATCGGTATGGCTGTATGGGTTGTGCTCATCATCACCGGCTTGCTTTTCTATCTCTATAACCTGAAGATTTATAATGAGCACAAGCAGAAGACGTCCCGTTTCAGAAGTTTTGGCAAGACAACGCTTTACAAGCTGCAGTACATCGGACTGCTTCGTGCCAAACGTGTGCGCAACATGGTGCTTGTCATGGTGATTATCTTCTTCCTCGATGCCCTGCTGATGGTATTCCTGCCCGATAGTGATCCTGGCAATCAGGTTTCCTTGATCATGTATGTGGTGGGAGATGTATTGCTGCCTTCGGTAGTCTTGTCGCAGTGGACTTTTGGTATAGAGGCCAACTTCTTCCAGGGATTGATGACAAAACCTGTCAAGGTGGAACAACTCTTGCGCAACTGCTTCTACTTCTATCTGAGTATCAGCGGTGTGATGACGGTTCTCAGTTTGGTCTTCGTCTTCCTTTCTCCCGAAATAACGGTATTCACCTTGTTGGGCGCCATGGGTATGGCTGTGTTTGTCAACCTTTCCAATCTGCCTACCTGTCTCTTTTCGTCACGGTTGGAAATCTTCTCCAACTCGATGTTTAACATGCAGGGAGCCAACATGAAGATCAATCTTTATGGTATTGTCTTCTTGGTACCTTCAGGTCTTATGGCAGGTGTCTATTATCTGTGGGGAGCTGAGGTGTGGTGCATCGTCAGTGTAACTATGGCTGTCGTATGCCTGTTGATTCATCGCAAGGTAATAGCACGTGTGGCAGCTATATACGATCGCAGACGCTATGAGCGCATGGAGAAATATATGGAGAATTAAGTTTTATGTTCAACGAATTAAAATGTACAGCAAAATGATTAAGATACAAAATCTCAAGAAAATATATAATGGCACAACCGTGCTGGATATAGAAAGCCTCGATATTGCCCAGGGAGAGTTGGTAGGATTGGTAGGTAACAACGGAGCAGGAAAGACCACCTTGCTGCGTCTTGTCCTCGACCTGATAAAGGCTGACGACGGTTTTGTGGAGAGCGACGGAAAGAAGGTCAACGAGTCGGAAGACTGGAAAACCTATACGGGCAGCTATATTGACGGACGCTTCTTGGTTGACTTCCTGACTCCGGAGGAGTATTTCTCGTTTATAGGTGATGTCTATGGTATTGACGAAGAGACGATGAAGGAACGTCTGGCTCCTTTTGAGACGTTTATGCACGATGAAATCATGGGGACCAAGAAGTATCTGCGTGATTTCTCGCAGGGCAACCGCCAGAAGATAGGTATCATTGGCGCAATGATTGTCAACCCAAAGGTTCTCTTGCTCGACGAGCCTTTCAACTATCTCGACCCTTCTTCGCAGATGAACATTGCCCGACTGATTCATCAGGTGTGCAAGGAGCATGGAACTACGGTCATCATCTCCAGCCATAATCTCAACTTTGTGGCAGATATCTCTTCCCGCATCCTCCTGTTAGAGAAAGGTAAGCTCATAAAGGATCTGCAGAATACGGATGGTGCCGCTATCGCCGAACTCAACGAGTATTTCGGTATTCAGGCGGAGTAAAACGAGCATGCCGAGTAGGCATAAAATCCATATAGCTTTTTTTCTCTCTCTCTGAAGGTGCTTCGTCGCTACTAAGAGCGGAAGGGGGCGGATGTTATTAGTATGCAGTTATAATACTGTATGAATGCCGTTAGAAGGCATACTGTGCGGTAAGCATTAGCTCGCGGGGACGCAACTCATAACTATTGGTCAGGGTGCTAACGCCGCTGTATGTAGTTTCGGCGTAACTCTTTTTGTTGAATATGTTACGAAGCTCTGCCGAAAGGCGGAGCTTTTTGATGCGCCAAACGGCCGTGGCATCCCCCAATAGGCAGTTTATATTATCGCCTTCTTGCAGTTTGTTGCGATAATGCACGAGCGAGAAAGTAAGGTCGACGTTATGGATGGTAGCGGTGGCAGAGAGCTCTTGCCGCCAGTTGAATAGCGATGAATTCGCCGATTTTGCTCGTTTTGTGTTAAGTTTTGTGAACTCTCCTTCGTAGCTAAGCTGACACCATGAGGGCGAGAAGTCGATGGATGGGGTCAACGTATAGGTCTGGTTGGTGTAGTCGATGGCCTGATGGCTGGTATACTGTGTGCCTTTGCTATAGTTGTAGTCTGCCTTGAGTCGAGTCTTTAGGTGCCAGTCGTAGAAGCCCTTCGATACATAGAGCGAGGCACCAAGGTTGTCGCTCTTACTATTCTGCTTATAAATGGCGGTGTAATAGTTGCCGTCTACGATGCGAAGGTCGGAGGCGGTGTTCTGCCAGTATCGGCTGGCGTTGATTGAGACACTGAAAAAGGCTTCTGTGATGGGGCGCTTGTAGTCGTAGCTCAGCTTGCCATATAGCGAACGGTTGATGGGAACGATGTCAGCCGAGGTATACCAGGAGCGATAACTTCGGCGATATTGGTCTATGGCATAGGTGGTGGGGCTGCCTGTCGAGGTGTTGTAGCCCGTGTAGAAAGTAAGCTCCCTGCGGAAGTCTATTTTCTGGTTGAGATACACAAAGGGCGATGCGGTGAGGAGGGTCTTCTGCTGTCTGGTGAATCGTTCCCAGGTGAAGGTGGGCGAGAAGTACATCCTCAAGTCGCCATTCTTGTACTGCCAGAAGGGAGTCAGCTTTGCGCAGATGTCAATGTTGTGGTTCTTCTTTGCGTTGGAGGTTTGGTCGCCCACGATGATGTCCTTGAAGTCGATACTGGCTTGATATCGTTGGCTCCAGTGAAATCTGCTCTTCTGCCACTCCACGGAATGGGCAGTATGCCATAGGTTGGTGCGTAGGCGGCTGCGGTCGTCGTTCACATACAGGTCGGCCACGCCATGATGGTAGTCGGCTATCGAGCGCCATGACAGTTGGCTCTTCTTCCATACGAAGAGGCGATAGAGGCTGCCTTCGATGTTGAGTTGTGGTATGCGTATGCGCTGGGTGAGCGCTTGGTTGATGGCGGATAGACCGTCGGTTTGTTGGGCATTCAGGCTGAAGTGCTCATTGCCATAGTGGGTGGCTTGGTTGAGCTTGTTTTCCCATTCTATGTTCAGTATGTCGCTCTTCATGGTCTTGCGTGTTTGTTCTGATGTCGTTACAGGCTCCTCGCCTCCAAGGTCGTATATGGAGGTGTTCTCTCTGTTTTGTCTGACGACCGAGCGCACGTAGCTGGCCTCGAGCCGGGTTTCAGCATCCTGCTTGTTCTTGGAGATGTGATTGATTGAATATTTTTGAGAGGTATTGAAGCGCAATCGCTCCTCGTCGATAGGGGCTTCAAGGGTTGGAGCTGAGAGCCATGCGGGGAGTGTGGCCGAGGATAACCGGTTGCTGTACGAGGCTAATTCATCGAGGCTTCCGCTTAGGTCTTTGCCAGTGCGATCGTAAGCGGCATCGTACATCATTTGTCTTTTCTTACCTATCTGCATTAGGTTGACCTCGCCACCTACATAGGTGTGGTTACCTACTAATAGGTATGGCTTGATGGTAGGCATGAGCCGGTCGCGAGCACTGTCCTTGAGGGCAATATTCATGGCCACGTTGTCGGTATAGGTCTTGTTCTGCAATGCCTTGATAGGCTGGTCATGCTCGATGACTTCGGCCTTTTTTACATCTTTGGCCTTGATGTTCTCCTCCAGTTGGTTGTACTTGCCTCCCGTTAGGTCGAGACCTTCCACGGTGAATCGGTTGATGGGCTTGCCGTTATAGTTGATCTGCCCATTCTTGGCCACATCCACACCGGGCAGTTTCTTTAGCACATCTTTGAGTGAGTTGTCTCGTGCGTCGGCAAATCGTGTCAGGTCGAACGATACGGTGTCGCGGCCTGTGATGCGTGAGCCTTTCACCTGCACCTCTTTGAGCACGAATGCGGTGGAAGGCATGCTGATAATGGCTTCTTTGTTCGAAGAAATCGATGTTTTTGTCTTTTTGTAGCCCATGCAGGTAGCTTGCAGCATATCGCCCACGTGCCTTTCGTCGACAGATAGAACAAAAGAACCATCAGCCTTGCTTCGGGTAAACTTGATGGGTTTTCCATTGCGTAGCAAAGTGATGGAAACGTTAGACAAGCGGTTGTGCGAAAGTGAATCTTCCACATAACCGCTTATTTCGGTTTGTGCTTGCAGCACCGTTGGTACCGCAAGCATCCATAACATTGTGATGAAAGCAGCAACAATTCTCTTCATACTCTATCTATTGTTTTTCTGTTTAGCAATGGCAAAGGTATCGCCTTCTTTGATTATAGCCAAAAAATGATATTTCTGAGATATTATCGCCGCCATTTTAGGGTATTATTACTTTATTAAAAACAGGTCTTACTATAGTTCTATAGGGTTGAAGACGTTTTTCTTATTCATGAACTTCTTTATGTCCACATCATTTCCGTGTTCGTCTTTCATTGCTACGATCTTGGTGGAAAGACCTTCCAACATCATGCCTGGCGTAAACTTCTCCTTGACTTTTCTAAGTCCCTCTTGGCTGATTTCTTCTCTTTTTCCCTTGCCAATGGTTATCGGTTCTGCAGTTTTGACAGTACTCATGCCTATGGCTGTAAATTCATATTCGCGGTTTTCATCGTATGCCTTCAGTATCAGCCCTGGCAGTCCGCAAAGTTTCCAAGGACCTTCTTGCATCGGGATGTCTTCGGCATACCATGCGTACCAAGTTCTGCCCTTGAATTTTGTTTTGGCCGACAAGCAGTGGTATCCTATGATGTCGGCTGTGCTGTCGGCAACGAGTTGCCAGTTGGGTATCTCTATGTTTTCCGTGCACTTATAGTTCTCCATGCCCACGGATTCTATGTGGGTGGATTGCCCGGTGGCAGGATAGTTCTTGTAATAGGAGAAAGGAAAGCGTCCTCCCTTTGGAAGGTCGGAGAAGTCGAAGTTGCCTGTCTTGGCCCTCACTCTCATCAGCGAGTCTTTCAGTTGTTTCGTTCTGTCATAAAAGTAGGTTACCTTATTACCAATGTCGAGTCGCATCTCGCTTTCCGTATAGATGTATGGCTTGATGGATGGATTGTTTACCCATTTCCCCTCGTAGGTGATGCGATACTTGGTACTGTCAATGCTCTCTAAGTCACTGCCCTTCATTCCGTTAATGCTTACGGTAGTTCTTGTTTGGGCCGTTGCTGTTAGTTCTCCCATGAAGAGTATTGCTGCAATAGCTAAGATTATTTTCTTCATAATTACATCCTTTTATGTTAATCTGTATGCAAAAGTAATAAAAAAATGTCGCTCTGCAAAAAAACATGCGTTTTAACATCTATTTGACAGACGTGATAAGCGAGAAAGCTTAAAAGCTACCGCTCGATTATTTCCAGATAGCATATCGAGGATAGCTGTTCAGCCCCTTTATCGCTCTATCGGATTGAACGGCTCGGCTTGCTTCGAGTGCAACAGGCGGTTGCCCTTGCCATCTTTGATGGTGATGTTGGCATATTTGCTGTCTTGCAGGAGGTAGCCGATGGGGTCGGCGCAATATTTCTTGTATATGGTGGTGAGCTGCTTGCGGTCGATGGGTTCGAAAGTCTTGCCTTTATAATATATAGGTGTGGTGGCATTGCCCTTCTTCATGGCTATGGCGGTAAAGCTATAGTCGCCGTCCTTGTCGTAAGCCTTGAGAATCAGACCGGGCAGACCTCCCAACTTCCATGGCCCATTGTCCAGGGGAATGTCTTCGGCATACCATGCTGTCCATGTTCTGCCCTTGAAAGCGGCCACGGCCTGATGGCAGGGATAACCACAGATGGTGTCGGTACTGTCGGTGGGTTGCCAATCGATGTTTTCGATGGGCTCTACGCACAGGTATCGGTCGGCAGCAAAAAAGTCGAGATAGGCTGTCTTGCCTTGCTGGGGATAGTTCTTGTATAGTTTCCAGTTGATGGTACCAGAATTACCCGAGAAGTTGCTTTCTATACCTTTCTTCATGTTGCTGTAGATGAGCGAGTCTCTTTGGAAGATGGGGTAGCTGTAGAAGGCCGAATAGAGGTTGCCTATTTGCAGCAACATTTGCTCTGTAATGCGGTTAGTGTTGGTGCCTTGCTTATTATGATGGTTGCCGTATACATAGCTGAGGTCGTAAATGACTTGATACTTCTCTTGGTCGATGGAATCGCCCATACCGATGGACGATTCGTCGAACACATTAACGCCTTGGGCTTGGAGCATACAGGCATGGACCAATGCCAACCAAGCGATGAATAATGCTTTTTTCATTGTCATGATGTTTTATAATGTTCTTTGCTGTTTGTCTGTATTCTGAATACAAAGGTAAGGTATTTAACTGATGAAGCCGCATAATAATGTTACTGAGATGTTATGATGGTGTGTCTGGTTCTATTATTATCTTATTACGTTCCTTGGCTTTTAGCGATTTTATCCGTACCTTTGCAACCATGAACAAGAACATAAATCTCAAAATCGTGTGGGCGTTGTGCGGAGTGGCCATCCTGCTGCTTTTCTGCACACAGGCATACTGGCTTTATAACCAGTATCAGTATAGTTTAGACAAGACGGTGGACCAGTTCAAGGAAGACTGCGACAAGACGTTTAGGGATGTGTTCAAGACATATAAGTTGCAGGCCGACAAAGGACATAAAAAGCACACGTTCAAAACCAAGATAGAAACCAAGTTTGATACGAAGAAGGTGCAGAAGGCTGTTACTACGCTCAGCTTTTGGGATAACAAAAAATATTTAGGCAAGGTGCAGAAAATAGGCATTACCTCTGATGATGCCTATGAGCTATACTCGCGCTATGCCGCCTTTAGGGAGCATAAACTCACAGCCGCAACTTATCAGCCATTCCTGGATAAAAAAGGGTATGGCAAGATAGAGGGCTTTAGGCAAGTAAAGTATCCAGACGTATTTCTTGATAGCCATTTTGAGGTGACGGGACAATGGACGAGAACCGTAACAGTTCGTTATCAGACCAATCCTATGTTTCGACAAGGCATTGCTTTCGAGGTGATGATGTCGCCTGTGCCAGTTCTGAGATCCATGCTCTGGCAGTTGATAGGTAGTTTGCTGCTCTTTGTGATATTGGTGGGATGCCTTTATTATCTCGTCAAGACCATCGTGGTGCAGAAGCGTATTGATGCCATTCGCCATGCTTTCCTCAAAAACATGATTTATGAGATGAAACAGCCTTCGAACAATAAAAATAGCGATGAATCCGCAATTTCTATCGGCTCCATCGCTTTTTATTATACCCAAAACGAACTGCGTTGTGCCCACGAACGTGTCATAGTCACCTCTCGACAAGCCGAAATATTAAGGATGTTGGCCACGCATCCTAACCAACTGGTGGAGCGAGAAAGCATCCTCAACGAGGTATGGGGCGATGACTCTTATTCCAATTCCTTGGCTCTGAATGTGCAGATAACCTATCTGCGCCGAGCCCTCAGCTCGGATGCCTCAGTGAGTATCGAGGCGGTCATCAAGAAGGGATATATCTTGCGCACACCTACATTGCCTTGATTTGTTCCTTGGCTTTGCTCGTCAGCCGTGTTTTTTCCTTTCCCTCTTTCATTTTTGGTGCTTTCTGCAGGAAAATTTGAAGATACAGGCGTGCCTTCAGCTCGTCACCATCGGCTATATACATTTGTGCGGCATTGTAGTAGTTGAGTGGGTTGTCGCTATCGTCGTATTCGATGCATTGGGCGAAAGCATGTCCCGCATTTCCGAACTTTCCTTTATCGTAGTAGAGTTCTGCCAGTTGCTGGTTGATGTATAGCGCACGTTCTCGTGGGTAGGCAACTTCTATAGAACGGTTCAGATTCTGAATAGCTAACTCCCGATATTCTTCCTTTTTTGCTTCCTGATCAGCCTTGCAGGCGTCAGCCAGCTTTTTGTAGTCCATTCCCAAGAAGTATAGGCTGTTCATGGTTGGGTCGTCTTTTAGGTCTACAGCTCTTTTCAGATAAGGTAGTGCCAGTTGGAATTTCTCTGTGTTGTAGTAGCATAGTCCTAACACAAAGTTTGATTCATAATTGTCGAATCCATCGGCTATAAGCTTCTTGTAATAGGGTATTGCCTGTTCGTATCTGAATTGCAGAAACAGCGAGTAGGCAAGCTCTTTATTGATGAGGATGTTGGTGGAATCCTGTTTCTCTACATACGATAAGGCGAAGGCCGAAACGTTTTCGGGCTCGTTGGAGTTGTTCCAGTGTGAAAGGAGTGTGGTAAACACCTCGCTGTCGTTGGGATACATTAGCCTGATGCGAAGTCCCCAGTTATCTATTGCGGATTTGTTGCCAAGGTTCAGATTAGTAAAGAAGAGCATTCTCATGTCCTCGTGGTTGAGGCTGTCTTTGGGTATGCTGTCCATACAGGCGATGGCTTTCTTGTTGTCGCCGCGCATTCGGTAGCAAGAAGCCAACTTGCGTAATACAGGCAAGTCGCCAGGATGTGTGTTGAGATGTTGTTGATAAAACCCGATTGCATGCTGAGAGTCGTGCTCGGCCATGCAACTGTCGCCTTGTTGTACCAAGGTCAAGATGCCCTTTGAGTGTTGGGCATCCATTCCTATGGTGAAACTTAACATTGCAATTATTAAAAAGAGATTTTTCATACTTCTATCGTTTTATGTGATATTTCCTGCCTGCAAAGGTAAACATTCTTTCTGAAAATCATATACAGATAGAGAAGAAATTTGTGCTGTGATTATCAGTTTTCTTGGATGTAACAGTTCTTTTTAACACCGCCCAACAGCTGATATGCGGTCGCTCTTCAGCTGTTGTTCGCTTGTCTTTCAGCTGTTGTGCGGTTTTTTTAATGGCAATTCTTATTGATTATCTTTGTTAATCAAGTTGACGACCACTTTTACTATTACATCTTTTTCCTCAGTTCTGCTTTCTGCAATCATCAGAGTCAGTGCAACGAGTGTGTTGTCGGCAATTCTCTTATGTCCATTTTCTGCATACAGAATGCCATTCTTCTCCATAAACCAAAGAAAAAGCATGGCTGCAATTCTCTTGTTGCCATCGCTGAATGAATGGTTTTTTACGACAAGGTAGAGCAGCATGGCTGCTTTCTCTTCTACCGAAGCGTAGAGTTCTTCACCACCGAAGGTTTGATAAATCTGACCGATGCTGCTTTTGAAAGAATCATCCTTCTCATTGGCAAACCATTTGCTGCCTCCAAACTTTTTTTTCAGGGCATTGATGGCTTCCATGGCATTTTTGTAGGTGGCATGGAACGGTTCGGTTTGAGTCGTCTTGTCTATAAGCAATGTTTGATAATCGTATTTGTCGAGAGTATCCAGAGCATAAACATAGTCGCTGATAACATTGAACAGCCCGTTATATTCGCCCTCGGATACTTGATCTTGCAATGTAATCGCACGTGACATCAAACGAACCACTTCTTTCAGTTCATTGTAATTGTCTAAGCGCTTCTGGTTGATGGCATAACCCTTGATGATGTATTGTTTCAAGATAGAGGTTGCCCAACGGCGAAAAGAGGTCGCATTCTTGCTGTTTACTCTGTACCCTACCGAAATAATCATGTCAAGATTGTAATAAGGGATGTCACGAACGATTTGTCTCTTACCCTCAAAGCGAACTTGTGCATTTTTTGCACAAGTTGACTTTTCGTCTAATTCTTGACTCTTGTAAATGTTGCGAATGTGTCGTGTAACAGATGTTCTGTCAACAGCAAACAACTCTGCCATTTGGCTTTGTGTAAGCCAAACGGTATCATTCTCTAATTTTACATTCAGCTCTATGTTGCCCTCTGGGGAACGATAGATTTCAATGGAAGAATTTCTCTGCTCCATCCTTTCATTAATTAAATGTCCTAATTCTGGTATCCAATTTTTGGATAATTCAGCAAAGATACGATAATTATCTGATTCCTACAAGGTTTTCAAGTATTTTTCCTGCTTTTTTGATGAAACTTGTAAAAGATAGAAATGGTTTTGTCTTAATGAAAGCATTCGTTCTTGAGGCTTTTTCTACCTATATTTATAAATGAGATTGCTGCGTTTTTTTAGAAATTTATGGTAGATGCGTAACTTCAGCTTTTCATCAAACTGCATGAAAAGGGATAGAAATCTTGTGTACTGATACTGAACAATATGTTAATCATATATGCTTAATCGGTTAAAACATGACGAAAAGATGGATTTTTGAGGAATAAAAGATAGAAAAAAGTTGGCTTTTCGTCCCGATTTTATTAAATTTGCAGACGATAAGACAGCATATTGCTAAGCTAATAACTAAACACTATAACGTAAATGATGAAGTACAAGAAGATGGTTCTTACAGTGGCAGTTGGAGCCTTGTCGGTAACAATGACGGCACAGACTGCGCCACAACTCAATGCCAACAACATTGAGGAAGTAATCAAGGCAATGACCTTGGAAGAGAAAGCACAGCTCTTAGTGGGAGGTGGCAACGATGGATTCGTAGGAAGCGGAGCCATGTTGGGGCACCAGAAGAAGTTTGTTCCTGGTGCTGCAGGAACGACAGTGGCTATTCCGCGTTTGGGAATTCCTGCTACGGTGCAGTGTGATGGTCCGGCAGGAGTGCATATAGATGCACATCGCGAGGGTGACAGCCGTAACTATTATGCCACAGGTTTCCCCGTAGGAACCTGTCTGGCCTCTACCTGGAACACCGATTTGGTGCGCAAAGTGGGCGAAGCCATCGGTAATGAGACCTTGGAGTATGGCTGTGATGTGGTTTTAGGACCAGGCATGAACCTGCATCGCAATCCGCTTTGTGGCAGAAACTTTGAGTATTACTCAGAAGACCCTGTTGTGACAGGTCTTATGGGAACTGCCTTTGTGCTCGGTGTGCAGAGTCAGGGTGTGGGCGTGAGTGCCAAGCATTTTGCTGTGAACTCACAGGAAAGTGACCGTACCCGTGTGGATGAGCGTCTGAGTCAGCGTGCTTTGCGTGAGCTTTATCTCAAGGGCTTTGAGATGATGGTGCGCAAGAGCAATCCTTGGACCATCATGTCGGCGTATAATAAGGTGAACGGTGTCTATGCTCAAGGCAACAAAGAACTCTTGACCAACATCCTGCGTAACGACTGGGGATATAAGGGAATCGTCGAGACCGACTGGATTGGTAAGCGTGAAGACCTGCCTGTAGAACAGGAGGTGGCTGCTGGCAACGACCTGATGATGCCGGGCTATCCTGCACAGGTAAAAGATATAGTAAACGCGGTGAAATCGGGCATATTGGACGTAAATGACGTTGACCGCAACGTACGCCGTATGTTGGAATACATCGTGAAGACTCCACGTTTCAAGGGGTATAAATATAGTGGCGAGCCCGACCTCAAGGCTCATGCTGCCATTACCCGCCAGAGCAGCACCGAGGGTATGGTGCTCTTGAAGAACAATGCAGCTCTCCCTATCCGTGGCTTGAAGACGGTGGCTCTCTTCGGTGTCAACTCCTACGACTTTATGTCGGGTGGACTTGGTAGTGGAGCTGTCAATGTAGGTTATTCTGTAGATATGGTTACAGGACTGAAGAACATCGGCGTGGCTACTACTCCGCAGCTTACAGAAATCTATCAGAACTATGTGAAATATGCCAAGGCAAAGCTCAAGGCAGACAAGAATCCTATGATGTGGTTCCTGGATCAAGGACAACCAAAGCTCGATGAAATCGATATAACTGAGCGCTGTGTGGTCAATGAGGAGCCTAAGGCTGATGCCGCCATCATCACTATCGGACGTCAGGCTGGTGAGGGTATGGACCGTCAGATCAATGGTGAGTTCAACCTCAGTAAGACGGAACAGGATATGATTTTCCGTGTTTCTGATGCCTTCCATGCTAAAGGCAAGAAGGTGATTGTCATCATCAACTCAGGATCTGTCATGGAAACAGCAAGCTGGCGCGACCGTGTGGATGCCATCCTCGTGGCATGGCAACCCGGTATTGAAGGCGGTAACTCTGTGGCCGACATCCTGACAGGAAAGGTGAATCCATCGGGCAAACTGACCATGACTTGGCCTATTGCAGCGACTGATCATCCTTCTACTGCCAACTTCGCCAAGGAGTATGATATGTACACCTATAAGAATATGGAAGGCTGGGGCAAGGGCAATATTCCTGGCGTAGACTTCAGCAATCATGAAGAAGACATCTACGTGGGCTATCGCTACTTCGATACTTTCAAGAAGGATGTGGCTTATCCTTTCGGCTTCGGTCTGAGTTATACTACTTTCGAGATGGGCAAGCCTTCTGTCAAGGCTAACGGCAAGAACATAGAGGTAAGTGTAACCGTCAAGAATACTGGCAAGGTTGCTGGCAAGCAAGTGGCACAGGTTTATGTCACCGCTCCTAAGGGTGCTTACGAGAAGCCTGCCAAGGAGTTGAAAACTTTTGGCAAGACCCGTGAGTTGAAGCCCGGCGAAAGCCAGACTTTGAAGATGACTCTCGAGAAGCGCGACTTGGCAAGCTTTGATGAAGCCAACAGTCAGTGGAAGGTTGATGCTGGCAATTATCTGTTCCAGGTGGGAACCGATGTGGAGAGCATCAAGGGAACTGCTACATTAAAAGTGACTGAATACACCGAGAAGACAAGCAGAGCCTGCGCTCCTAATGTTCAGTTGAATTATCTGAAGCAGAAGTAACTTTAATTGTGTAAGCAGAAGTATCTCTTCTCGTGTAAGAAGTAATACTTCTTCACGTACAACTATGTACTCTGCCCATCGCATTGGGCAACTTTGCCCATAACGTTGGGCAGAGTTGTTCAATACGATGGGCAAAAATGCCCATAACGATGGGCAGATACTAATAAAGCCTTTCGCAGACTTTGTTCTCCTCTTCTTTCAGCCCTCCTGCATGATTGTCTTGACTGTTGATAGTTCTCAGTTTCTATAGAAAAGAACTGCTTTTCCGGTTGTTTTTTAGGAAAAGTGTAGTTTTTCTTATTGTTATTTATAGGAAAAATGTAGTTTTTGCTTGGTTGTTTCGTAGGAAAAGTGTATATTTTCTCCTTAGAGAGCACAAATGTGCCCTCAGGCAGGGCACATTTGTGCCATAAGTAGGCATTTTCCCTGCAGCAGTATTTATAAAAAGCAAAGTCGAAAACAAGAGTCTTATCGTATTACACCTCCTGTATCGTATTTAGTTTAATTGATGTTAATTATGGATGGTTTGACACAAATAAATCGGTTAAGGCTTTGACGTTTCTGAATAATGTAGTATTTTCGTATTGTCAATATAAATGTTTACATCATGGTAAAGAATATTGCATCATTTATCTTGCTGGTTGTAATTTGCGTCTCTTGTGGCAAGCATGAGTATCCATCTGCTTTGGTGGAGGCTGACAGTTTGTGTTATTCTAATCCCAAACTGGCATTGGAGAAACTCGCCCAAATCCGAAAAGATTTAGATACAACAAATACTGCGGATTGGATGTATTTCCGTTTAGTAAAGTTAAAGGCACAAGACAAAGCTTACATCCCTCATTCAGATTTGACAAATTTGAACCAAATGATATCTTATTATGAGGGCGAGGGGGATAAGAAAATGTTGCCTGAAATATATTACTTGGCAGGTTCTACCTATTTTGATTTACACGACTCACCACAAGCATTGGATTATTATCATAAGGTCTTGGATAACATTACAGCCGATGAACATTTGCGCCTGTGGGGAATTACACATGCGCAAATTGGTTATGTCATGTTTTATCAAGGAAATTATGCTGCAGCAATTGACCATTACAAAATTTCTTATAGAGTTGATTCTTTAAGAAACGATGTAGAGGGAATGATTTTTGATTTGCGAGATTTGGGACTAACTTATTCTACAGCGGAACAATTGGATAGTGCGATTTTTTATAGTCATAAAGCTTTGCAATTGGCATTGAAGAAAAAAATGCCTCAGATGGCTACTTCTGCAAGGTCAAGTTTGGCGGATATTTATCTGGAAACTCATTATCAAAATGTGGATTCTGCAGGTAAATACATTTTGCCGATGTTTGGTGATATAAGACCTGAAAATAGGAGTGGAATATATTGTGTGGCTATGAAGTACTATAAGTTACGCAATATGCCTGATTCCGTCAATTACTACATAGAGAAATTAGAAAAGTATGGAGAGGTATATGCAAAATGTGATGCCTATCGTATAAAATTAGAAATGATGTTAGAACAAAAGGGGAAAGTTGGCAAGTTGAATGTATGGCGTAAGTTTTTAAACTATAGTGATTCTATAGAAAAGATTACCAAAACAGAGGCTGTTTCCAAATGCCAGTCTCTTTATGATTATACACAAAGAGAAAAAGAAAACGTTAGGTTGAAGAGTGAGAATGAAAGGCATAAATTGTTGTTGGTCATATTGGGATTGTGTACCTGTCTTGTCCTAATTGGTTTCTATGTATATTACAAGAATAGCAAGAACGCCAAGATAGAACAGAAAAGACAGATGGAGGAGTTGCAGCATCTTTTGGAAAAAAGTGCATCACAAGGGTCAACAAATAAAGATGCTTTGGCTCGAATGAAAGAGACTGAGATTTACTCTTTGTTACTCAATAAGATGAAAGTAAATCAGAATATCACTCAAGCAGAGTGGTCGGAATTGGACCAAGCTATCAATCAATATTTTGTGGATTTCAAACTTAAACTCTATCGTATATGTAATTTGTCAGATTTGGAGTACCAAATATGCTTGTTGCTGAAGTTAGAGGTATCTTTATCTGATATATCAACACTTGTTCATCGAGAACCTTCCGCATTAACTATGTCAAGAAAACGTTTGTTCACGAAAATGTTTAAAAAAGAGGGTAAAGCAGAAGAATTAGACTCGTTTATCCGTTCCATCTGATGTGAAATGATTCACATTGCTAAAAGTGACCTTGTTGTAAACGCTTGGATGTCAGTCGTTTATAAAAAGTGAAAGATTTGTGAACGGATTCTAACTCGATAACTCTCACTTTTTTCATACTTTTGCATTATCATAATTTTTTGCGTATGAAAAAAGTAAGTTTAATTAATCTTATGTGCTTAGTGGCACTAAGCGTGTTGTTGGCAAGCTGTAAGGACGATGATGCGCCTTATTTCGAGCGGAGCGGCTATTTGTTGGATTGTTTCTTGGACGCAGATGAGGAGTATTCTTTGGAGGATGCTGTTGGACGAACCTTGGATGCATCGTGCAGTATTTCTAATGAGAATGAGGGTGTGGCAGAGTTGCAAGTGGATCAAGAAACTGGTAAGCATATCATTGTACCCAAGAAGATTGGTCGTACTCGTGTCAAATTAACGAGAGGTGAAGAAAAGGTTTCTATTACTGTTGTGGTAAAGACAGAGGCTATAGACTTCTGGAGAATAACAGACCGAATCGAAAAAATAGATTGCGCTTCTGATTTGAAGGAGATTATACGTGCTGATATGTATGAGTCGCAAGTTCTTCCGCAACTGAAGGTAAATGATGATGTTTATTTCGGTTATGGTAGTAAAGGAAGATGGAATATGAGTTTTTCCAGCAATCGTGATGAATTAAGGGACTTTTATGTGGATTATGCAAAAGGAGATACTGAATACAAGTTCTATGCTTGGCCTGACATGGATAAGAAGCAGGCCTTTACTTTCTCGCTGGATGAAGTGAGACGACCTTCTGGTGGAGAACCTACGAAGTATGGAACTTTTACTTGTGACTTGACGGATTACTATCAACAGAAGTATGGACAGGACAAAGTGAGACGAGTGGTGCTGTCGTATAAAGTAGTAAGCTTTCGAATGATTATTTAGATGTGTTCGCCTGTCCTGTGCATGCTCATAAGAGCTACTTGCGACAGAAGAAATGATCCTTTCCGCAAAAATAAGGAGAAATCCTGAGATAATCCATGGCCTTTGCCGTCAGCAAACAACCGCAGACGGTGAAGGCCACAGCTGTTATTGTGAAGAGGATGACCGTAGGGTCGAAAGTGAACAAAGGCACAAAGAGCTTGGTGATGATGGTGAAAGCCGGCGAGAACAACAGGATGGGGAGGGTGTTCTTTCCGATGACGAACGCTCCTTTCCTGAAGAGCTGGGGCATGAATCTATATACTGTCAGCCAGAATACTGTCATCACGTAGGTGAGCCACAGGCTGCGGACCAGGACAGGATAAGAACTCTGCCAGGAAGTAATGCCCACGATGGTGACGATGATGGCAAACAATGACGGGCGGAATACACTCAGGAACGGCACGCGAAGGAGCTTGATGCCCACACCAATGGTGAAGAAGATGCAGCAATGCCAGGAGATGATGCCCAGCCAAACCACAAAAATACCGATGAAGGCGACAGTGAGCAACAAGGCTCCTATCTTGATCTTGTTGCGGTAAAGCCATGAAACGGCATAATAGGCCACATAGCTGATGATGAGGTTGTGGATGTACCAGTATGGCCCCAGTGGCTCCATGGCGAGTTTGCGCAGAAAGACGAGTATGTCGAGCCTGTCGATATGCTCATTGATGGGCAGTATCGAAGCCAGGATGATGTAGAGGCCCTCCATGACGATGTAGGGCACAAGCCACCATTTCACCTTTTGGCAGAATTCGGTAAATGGCTTGTCGACATGAGCCAGGAAACCCGAGATGACAAAGAAGACAGGCGTAGTATAGAGCAGAAAGAACTCCTTGAGCCAGGGGTAGGTCTGTCCCAAATAAACCAAGTGTATCATGATGACGTGCAGGATGAACACACACTTCAGAAAGTCTAATTGTACGATTCTATTCTTCATTGATAAAAAGACATTGTTCTGAAGATATAACGCAACAAGTCTTTTTTTATTATTTTTCATGAGCCTTGCTTTGCCGTTTCGGTGAAATTGCTTAACTTTGCACGCAGAATTCGAATTTTTATATCTTTAATGTAATTATGGCAAAAAAAGCTCTTTTGATGATTCTCGATGGATGGGGAATCGGACAGCATGGCAAGGGTGACGTAATCTATAATACGCCAACTCCTTACCTAGATTATTTGACAGCAGTTTCAGCACACTCTCAGCTCCAGGCTTGCGGTGAAAACGTAGGCTTGCCTGAAGGACAGATGGGTAACTCAGAGGTAGGTCACCTCAATATCGGCGCAGGTCGTGTGGTATATCAGGACCTCGTTAAGATCAACAAGGCTTGCGAAAGCGGTGATATTCTGAAGAATCAGGAAATCATCAACGCTTACAGCTATGCTCAGAAGACAGGCAAGAAGCTCCACCTGATGGGTCTTACCTCTACTGGCGGCGTGCACTCTTCTCTCAACCACCTCTACAAGTTGATTGAGATTTCTAAGGAATATGGTTTGAAGAATACATATGTTCACTGTTTCATGGACGGCCGTGATACCGACCCAAAGAGCGGTAAGGGCTTCATCGAGCAGGTTCAGGCTTGTTGCGAGAAGAACGATGCTCATATCGCAAGCATCGTAGGTCGTTTCTATGCTATGGACCGTGACAAACGCTGGAATCGTGTGAAAGAGGCTTACGACCTGCTCGTAGAGGGCAAGGGCAAGCAGGCAGACGATATGGTAAAGGCTATGCAGGAAAGCTACGATGAGGACGTGACCGACGAGTTCATCAAGCCAATCTGCAACTCTACCGTTGACGGCACCATACAGGAAGGTGATGTCATTATCTTCATCAACTACCGTAACGACCGTGCCAAGGAGCTGACCCAGGTGTTGACTCAGCAGGATATGCCAGAGGAAGGCATGCACACCATCAAGGACCTGCAGTACTACTGCATGACTCCATACGATGCAAGCTTCAAGGGTGTACACATCCTCTTCCCTAAGGAAAATGTAATGGATACTCTTGGTGAGTACCTGAGCAAGCAGGGCAAGAAGCAGCTCCATACAGCTGAGACAGAGAAGTATGCACACGTGACATTCTTCTTCAATGGTGGCCGTGAGACACCTTATGAGGGTGAGGACCGTATCCTCGTGCCTTCTCCAAAGGTTGCTACCTACGACTTGAAGCCAGAGATGAGCGCTTACGAGGTGAAGGACAAGTTGGTGGGTGCCATCAATACACAGGAGTATGACTTCATCGTTGTCAACTTCGCCAATGGTGATATGGTAGGCCACACCGGTATCTACAATGCTATTGCCAAGGCTGTTCATGCTGTAGACAACTGCGTAAAGGATGTTATCGAGGCAGCTAAGGCCAACGATTATGAGGCTATCATCATCGCTGACCACGGAAATGCTGATCATGCCATCAATGCTGACGGTACTCCAAACACCGCCCACTCGCTGAACCCAGTGCCATTCATCTATGTAACAGACAACAACTCAGCTACTGTTAAGGATGGTCGTCTGGCCGACGTGGCTCCTTCTATCCTCCATATCATGGGCTTGGAGCAGCCTGCTGACATGACAGGTGAGAACTTGATTTCTGACAATAAGTAAAATACGATTTTATATACCTATAAAAAGTATCCTAAGATACTTGACCAAGTAATATAAGATACTTGCGCAAGTATCTTGAGATACTTTTAAATTTATATTTAGCATGAACGTAAAGATAGAAGACAGCTGGAGACAGCACATAGGTGACGAGTTCGAGAAGCAGTATTTTGTCGATCTCAGCAACTTTGTACGAGAGGAATATCTGCATACGCCTTGTTATCCTCCCGGACGCCTGATATTCAATGCCTTCAATCTTTGCCCTTTTGATGATGTAAAGGTGGTGATTATCGGTCAGGATCCTTACCATGAGCCAGGACAGGCTATGGGACTGAGTTTCTCTGTACCCGAAGGAGTCACTTTTCCACCATCGTTGATGAATATCTTTAAGGAAATACAGATGGATCTTGGTATTCCGATGCCTGCTACAGGTGATCTGACCCGCTGGGCCAAACAGGGAGTATTATTGCTCAATGCCACCCTGACAGTTAGAGCCCATCAGGCTGCGAGCCATCAGCGCAAGGGATGGGAACAGTTTACGGATGCAGCTATCAAGGCTCTCAGCAGGGACAAGGAGCATCTGGTATTTATTCTTTGGGGAGGCTATGCCCGCAGCAAGGCTTCACTCATCGACTCTTCGCGCCATCTGATATTGCAGAGCGTGCATCCTTCGCCATTATCTGCCAACCGCGGCGGATGGTTTGGCAATCATCATTTCTCCCGCTGTAACGAATATCTTAGACAGAATGGGATAGAACCGATACAATGGTAGAGGCAGCAGAAAAGAGGTTATACATATTTATATATACAGGAAACATTTATGAACAAAGACGAACTGCGTATTCTTCAGGTGGGTGATGTGCTGGTATCACCTAATATTATTACTGAAAAATTCTGTTGCGACCTTGATGTCTGCAAGGGAGAGTGCTGTATCGAAGGCGATGCCGGTGCTCCTGTAAGTCTCGACGAGATTATGGAGATAGAGAATATGCTCGATGTCGTTTGGGAAGACCTGTCGGCTTCGGCACAGGCTGTCATAGATAAGCAGGGTGTGGCGTATACGGATATAGAAGGCGACTTGGTGACGAGCATCGTCAATGGCAAGGACTGCGTATTTACCTGCTATCAGGACCTGAAAGACATGAACGACGGGCACACCATACAGAACTGCTGTCTTTGTGCCTTGGAGCGTGCCTATCGTGAGGGAAAGTCTAAGTTCATGAAACCCATCTCATGTGCCTTGTATCCCATTCGTGCCAAACACTTTGGCAACGGGGTGTATGGTTTGAACTATAACCAATGGAAGATCTGTAAGGCAGCCGTGAAGAAGGGCGAGGAGTTGAACCTGCCCGTATATAAGTTCCTCGAAGGCCCTCTTGTCAAACGATTTGGCCAAGAGTGGTATGACGAACTGTGTGCTGTAGCCCGTGAGTTGGGCTATTAGTAGATTTCCAATCCTTCTATTTTCTGTATCTGACTCTTGCGGAAATGGCGGTCGCCCTTGATGGTGATGGATTTTTGTCGGCTCGTGCTGAGACGGCGGAAGGCTTGTTCGTCCATTTCGCCACTGCAGATATATACCAGTCCGTTTATCTCAAGTCTTTCTCCCTTCTTGGCCTCGCGCAGTGTGATGCGTACGGAGCCTTGGAAGAAACGGCCGAAGTCGTAGTGGAGGCCTAAAGAATCTTCGTATTCGGCAATAGGCGACAATACATGTCTTAGCCTGTTGACATAGGCAGGGTAAGTGGGTAGTGTGGTGTAGATGCCCTTGGTCTCTTTCAAAAGTCTGTGCACGGGCTTTTCGGATTCTTGGAAGAAGAAGTCGGAGGCTTTCCAGTTGTTGTCATATTGTCTGTTGTCGAAAACCTCTATGGTGTTTCCTATGCTGTCTTGCGTTATCCGGTTGCCTTCAGACAGGCTGCAGCTCCAGGATTCGTCGGCTTGTTGATAGAACGCCGAGCCGTTATGGCTTGTTCCATAATAATCCAATGTTAGTTGTTTGCTGGCAGCATTCTGTGAATATGCTGTAGCCTGAGGGCATGGCGCATACCATACGGCTATGGTATTGGAGTCTGGTCGCAGATAACGAGTCACATCGTAGGTATGCAGAAGGATTCCTTGCGGAGTTGTGTTTCTGTAGTAGACTTCTCTCGATACATTTCTCTCGTTGATATATACCTTGCAGCTGCCCATACTGGCAAAGGTGATATATGCCTGTTGGGGACGGTGCTTGGTGATATAAGTATGGCGGAACATCACCTCGGTGCTGTCGTCGGGAAAGGGATAAGAAATCCAGTGGGTACCGAACTCTTGACTATGCGAGTTCAGTACCCAGATGATGGAGAATATGATACAAATGATTTTGCGTATCATTTATTTGAAAGTTATTATTATCGTCACTTGGTCGCAGCCTTTTATTTGACAGTCTTGGTCTCACCAGCCTTGAAATGCAGTTTTTTCTGTTTGCCGTTGTAGCAAACGGTGAGCACGCCAGCCTGATGGCTGGTAATCTTGGCTTTGGCAACCTTCCGATTCTTCCAACAGAGGTCTATCTTGTAGTTGCCACGCGCCTTGATACCGTTTATCTCGCCAGTATTCCATACTTCAGGGAGTGATGGCAGCAGTTCCATCGTGTCGCCATCACACTGCATCAGCATCTCACAGATACCAGCAGTTCCACCAAAGTTTCCATCAATCTGGAAGGGTGGGTGAGCATCAAAGAGGTTGGGATAAGTGCCTCCGGAAGAATGGTTCTTTAACGTGTTGGGACTGACATAGTTGAGCAGTTTGCGCAGAATGGCGTACGACTTGTCGGCTCTGTGCAGACGAGCCCACAGACAGATGCGCCATCCTGTACTCCAACCAGTAGAGTTGTCGCCCTTGATCTCCAACGATTTGGATGCGGCTGCAGCAATTTCAGGAGTCTTGGCTAATGTGATATGGTTGAAAGGATACAGACCTAAGAGATGAGACTGATGGCGATGTTGCCAATCCCGGTCGTCCCAGTCGTAGTACCATTCTTGCAGATTACCCCTCTTGCCTATCTGATAAGGATGCAAACGATTGATGGCATCTTGCAGAGTAGCCTGATATGCAAGGTCGGTATTGAGTGCCTTTGCTCCCTTGATGGTATTCCTGAAGAGCTCGTGAATGATGGCAAGATCGGCAGTTCCTCCATATAGGGTGCTTCCCTTGTAGCCTTTGTCTGTTATATATTGTGCCTCGGGTGAGGTGGAAGGGGCTGTGATGAGCTCGCCCGGCTTCTTGGGGTTGTCGATAAGCCACTTCAGCATGAAGTCGGAAGCACCTTTCATCAGTGGGTAAGCTGTCTGGCGCAGGAAGTCGAGATCGCGTGTGTAGTCATAGTGATCCCAAAGAGTCTGTACGAGCCAGGCTCCACCCATGTTCCAGTTGCTCCACTTGGGGCTTTCTTTTTTGGTGCCTACAGGATTACTCATGGCCCATGCATCGGTATTATGCCCGGCACACCAGCCTTCCTCTATACCATAAAAATGCTTGGCGGTGTACTTTCCTGTTACGGCAAGGGCCTTTATCAGTCCTTCTACAGGCATGGTGAGTTCTGAGAGGTTGGCTACTTCTGCAGGCCAGTAGTTCTCTTCCAGATTGATGTTGGTGGTATAGTTGCCTCGCCATGGCGACAGACGGGCTGGTGCCCACAGGCCTTGCAGGTTGGCAGGAACACCCGGAGTGCGTGAGCAACTGATGAGCAGGTATCTGCCAAACTGGAAATAGAGCATCTCGAGATATGGGTTTTGTTCCTGCTTCTTTGTATAGTCGAGGAGTTGTTGCTCCGTGTTGCGCTGAGTGTCGTATCGGGCTCCTTTCAGTATGAAACGGGTGCGGTCGAAAAATTGTTTGTAGTCGTTTACATGACGTTGGCGTAGTTCGGGATAAGTATAGTTGACCAGATGCCAGGCTTCATCTGCCACCTTTTCTATATATGGAGCTCCTTCGGTCACGGGATGCTTGTCGAAACCATTATAGCTGGTCTCGTTTACGAAGTATATGATGGCCTCGCTCACGCCCTGTAGGTGCAGGGTAGAGTCGGTAGGCGTGATACTTCCATCTGTGTTTCGTATGCTCAGTATGGAGCAGAAATGCGTGCTGTTCTCTGGCTCTCCCATGGCATGACCAGTAAGTGTGAGCTGGTTGCTTGAAGCTTTTACCTGATGAGGGATAAGCGATGTAAGCGAGATGTCGCAGTTGATGGCTTGTTTCTGTGATGCGGTGAGCCTGATGGCTATCACTTTATCTGGATGTGATGCGAAGTACTCCCTTGTGTAGCTAACCCCTTCACGGCTATAGCGAAGTGTGGCTATGGCGCTGTCGAGACTGAGCTGACGGTAGTACTGGGTGGCTTGTCCTGGGTTCTGGTCCTTGATGTTGATGATGGCAAGAGGCTGATAATACTCCGAATTGTGCCCTTGTACATGCAGCTGAAGTGAGTCGGCAGCCTTGTAATCTTCTCTGAAGAGTGCTTCCCTTATCTTAGGAATCCACTTGTAGGCTTCGCCTCCTTCCTGCCTGTCAACAGGTCTCCCCGTCCACAGGGTGATGTCGTTGAGGTAAATAGAATCGTTGTTGGCGCCTCCATATATGAGGGCTCCCAACTTGCCGTTGCCTATAGGCAAGGACTCTTCGAAGACTGTTGCAGGCTTGGTGTACCATAAGTTGAATGGCAACTTGTCCTGTGCAAGTCCTGGTAAACTGTTGGCTAAGAGTAGCGCTGAGAAAACAAACTTTCTCATGGTTTTGGGATTTAAGTACTAAAAGGGCGGACATTCTTGATAAGAAGTCCGCCCTGGTATAAATGGTTTAATTAAGCGTCAATATTAGCGTAGGTTGCGTTCTGCTCGATAAACTCACGGCGTGGCTCTACATCGTCTCCCATCAGCATAGAGAAGATCTCATCAGCATGAGCTGCATTCTCGATGGTGACTTGTTTGAGGAGTCGTGTCTTTGGGTCCATGGTGGTTTCCCAGAGCTGCTCGGGGTTCATCTCACCCAAACCTTTGTATCGCTGAGTGTGGATGTTCTTGTCTTCCACGCCTTCGCCATACTTGTCGATAAAGGCCTGGCGCTGCTGTTCTGTATAGCAGTATTCGCTCACCTTGTTCTTGAAAGAACATTTGTACAGTGGTGGAGTGGCGATATAGAGGTGTCCCTCCTCGATAACCTTTGGCATGAAGCGATAGAACAATGTCATAATCAGGGTGTCGATGTGTGAACCATCGACATCGGCATCCGTCATGATAATAATCTTGTCGTATCTCAACTTGTCTGTGTTGGCCTCCTTGCTGTCTTCTCCGTCTACTCCGAAGCGGACTCCGATGCTCTGGATGATGTTCATTACTGACTCCGCCTCGAACACCTTATGCCATTGCACCTTCTCTACGTTAAGAATCTTACCGCGCAAAGGAAGAATAGCCTGATGGAAGCGGTCGCGTCCCTGCTTGGCAGAACCACCAGCCGAGTCACCCTCGACAAGGAAAATCTCGCATTCCTTAGGATCCTTGATAGAGCAGTCGGCCAACTTGCCTGGCAGACCTCCACCTGTCATAAAGTTCTTGCGCTGTACACTCTCGCGTGCCTTGCGTGCTGCAATACGTGCTGTAGCGGCCAAGACCACTTTTTCACAAATCTTCTTTGCCTCGTCTGGATGTTCCTCTAAATAGTCGGTCAAAGCTTCATTGACAGCCTGTTGTACGGCACCCTGCACCTCGCTGTTTCCAAGCTTGGTCTTGGTCTGACCTTCAAACTGCGGCTCAGCGACCTTGATAGAGATGACAGCTGTAAGACCCTCACGGAAATCTTCAGGTGCAATCTCGACCTTGGCTTTCTCAATCTGCTTGGCTATGGTTGGCTCTGCTTCTGCGTATGCTTTCAGTGTGCGGGTGAGCGCCATGCGGAAACCAGTGAGGTGGGTTCCACCCTCGATGGTGTTGATATTGTTTACATACGAGTGAATATTCTCGCTGTAATCAGTATTATACATGATGGCAATTTCGATAGGAATGCCCTGCTTTTCTGTCTTCAGATAGATGACATCGTCGAAGAGATGAGTGCGGTGACGGTCTACATAGCGAACGAATTCCTTCAAACCGTCCTTGGCATGGAACACCATCTGTTTCGTTTTTCCCTCTTCGTCGGGACGAAGGTCTGTCAGCGTTATCTTGATACCGGCATTAAGGAATGCCAACTCACGCATGCGGCTTGCAATAATATCCCATTTGTATATTGTAGTGGTGAAGATGGTTGGGTCTGGCCAGAACTGCTGGCGTGTACCGCGCTTGTCGGTCTCGCCAATCACCTTTACAGGATAGAGAGGCTTTCCCTTTTCGTATTCCTGCTGGTAGATCTTGCCTCCACGGAACACCTGAGACATCATGTGTGTTGACAGAGCATTAACGCAACTAACACCCACACCGTGCAAACCTCCGGAAACTTTGTAGGAACCTTTGTCGAACTTACCTCCGGCATGGAGTACTGTCATTACTACTTCGAGAGCAGACTTGTGCAATTTTTCATGCTCGTCTACAGGAATACCACGTCCGTTGTCTTCTACTGTGATAGAGTTGTCTTCGTTGATAGTTACCTCTATGTCTGTACAGTAACCTGCCATGGCCTCGTCGATAGAGTTGTCTACAGTCTCATTTACCAAGTGATGCAGACCTTTCTCGGAGATGTCACCGATGTACATCGCAGGACGTTTGCGAACAGCCTCAAGTCCTTCGAGAACTTGGATGTTGCTCGCTGAATAATTATTTGCGTTGTTTTGATTTTCTGCCATTTCTTTGTTTAGTATTATTTCCGTGCAAAGATAACAAAAAAAAGCGAGAAAAGGGATAGAATGTTGCTAAAAAACCACAAAAAGCGATGCTTATTTTTTTATTTTTCCCTTTTATATTCAAAAGGGTCGTTTATGCTCCTTTTGTGGGTGAGTTCCTGGATGTTTGGTAAACAAATTAAGGCTGCAATCCTTTCGGAATGCAGCCTTATGTATGTTTATCTCCTAATTTGAGATTAGCCCAACTTAGCGATATGCTGAGCAAGACCAGACTTCAAGTTAGCAGCCTTGTTGCTGTGGATGATGTTGATCTTAGCCAACTTGTCTAAAAGCTTCTGAACAGTAGGATACAGCTTTGTAGCCTCTTCCTTATCTGTCATGTTGCGCAACTTGCGTACAGCGTTACGCATGGTCTTTGCATAATACTTATTGTGCAGAGACTTCTTTTTGTCCTGACGGATTCTCTTGATTGATGATTTATGATTTGCCATCTTTTTTATTATTATATATTCTACTTGTAGTCCCTAGCAGAGTCGAACTGCTCTTTAGAGAATGAAAATCTCTCGTCCTAACCGATAGACGAAGGGACCATTTGTTGTTTGCGGGTGCAAAGTTACTACATTTTTTTTGTTCTCACAAATTTTTTATGTGGAATTTTTCTTCAAATGCATATTTTTTCGTATTTTTGCCATAGTTTTGGTAAAAAAGGCGAGTAAATGGTTATAAAAACGAAAGCTGTTGTGCTACATGTTGTTAAATTCGGTGACAATCAACTTATTGTTGATTTTCTTACCGAGGCATTGGGGCGTTTGTCTTTTATGATTCGTCTGCCCAAATCGGCGAAGGCTAAGGTGAAGCGTCAGTATTTTCAACCTCTTTCTGTTTTGTCCTTAGAGTTTGATTATCGTCCTAAGGCCAGTTTGCAACGGCTCAAGGATGTTTTCATTGCTGTTCCTTTTACAGATATTCCTGTTTCGCCCTATAAAATGTCTATGGCGATGTTCCTTTCTGAGTTCTTGTATTATACTACACGCCACGAGCAGGAGAACGTTTCCTTGTTCAGTTTTGTAGTGAGCAGTCTGCAATGGTTGGACTTGGCGCGTGAAGGGTTTGCCAACTTCCATATCGTTTTCATGATTCGTCTTACCTTGTTCTTGGGAATTGCGCCCAATGTGGAAGATGCGTCACAAGGTGGTTGCTTCGACCTGAGTGAGGGAATGTTTGTTGCCCCAGCATCTGCGCATTCGATGTTCTTGTCGAAAGATGATTCTTTGCGGATGCGCGATTTGATGAGGCTTCGCTTTCAAACAATGCACCTCTACACAATGTCGCGGCAGGAGCGTAACAGATGTGTAGAGGTGATTATAAGTTATTATCGGTTGCATATGCCCGATTTTCCCGAATTGAAAACTCTCCCTATATTGAAGGAACTGTTTGTTTAAGCGAAACTGATGACACCCTTTACTGGTTCGTCGCCCTCTTCTTTCTTAGTGGTTTCTTGCTGACCGGAGGCGATGTGGCGAATGTCTTCAAGCATCTGACGTGTACGCTTGTAGGTTGGAGTATCTTCCACTTGCATGATGACGTCCTCGTTGTCCAGGTCTTCAGGACGGAAGAGGAAGATATGTGGATGACGCTTGTACTGAGGTGTATTGCCGTCAGAACCATAGTAATGTTTTCTGCGGTCTTCTCGCTCAGCTCTTTTCTCTTCCTGTTCGGCGATTCTGCGTGTCTCTTCCTCTGTATGTTTTCTGAGATGTACGTTCATACCGTCTACATCCTCTATGCCGAATCCTGTTGCAAGAACTGTCACTTTTACCTTGTTGCCCAGCTCGGGGTCGATAGCCAATCCCCATTTCAGTTCGAAGTCGTCGCCAAAGTTGCCCATGAAGTCGTTGACGTCATTCATCTCGTCCATGGTGAGACCTGTGTTGTCTTTTCTCTCACTTGAGAAGGCAATGCTGAGAAGAATCTTCTTGGAGTTGAACACATCGTTGTCGTTGAGCAATGGCGAGTTGAGCGCATCCTCGATGGCTTTCTTTACTCTGCCTTCTCCCTCGCCATAACCTGTACTCATGATAGCCACGCCACCATCTTTCAATACTGTCTTCACATCGTTGAAGTCGAGGTTGATGAGTCCGTGTACGGTAATGATTTCGGCGATACTCTTGGCTGCAATGCTCAGTGTGTCGTCTGCTTTGCCGAAAGCATCGAGCACAGCCAGTTCTGGATAAATCTGACGCAGGCGCTCATTGTTGATAACGAGCAGAGCATCGACGTGCTTTGACATTTCCTCAACACCATCCAGAGCTTGGTCTATCTTCTTAGTTCCCTCGAAACGGAAAGGGATTGTAACGATACCTACGGTAAGAATGCCTAATTCCTTGCTTACTCTTGCTATGACTGGAGCTGCACCAGTACCGGTGCCGCCACCCATACCAGCTGTGATGAAGGTCATCTTGGTACCATCATTCAGCATGTTCTTGATGTCGTCCAATGTTTCTTCGGCTGCCTCGCGTGCTTTTTCTGGTTTGTTGCCGGCACCAAGTCCTTCCTTGCCTAATTGGAGATGTACGGGCACAGGAGAGTCGTTGAGAGCCTGATTGTCGGTGTTGCAGAGTACGAAACTCACATCATGGATGCCCTCTTTGTACATGTGATTGACTGCATTACCGCCGCCACCGCCTACACCAATTACCTTGATGATGCTGTTCTCTTTCTCTGGTTCTCCAAAATCCAGAATATGTGGAGTGTTATCTTGCATGATGAATATCTATATTAAATTTGTTGTTTGTATATATATATTAAAGAGGTGTAACTATTCTTCCTCAGAAATACTGTCTTCGACGAATTTCTTCAAGAATCGGAAGCCTCTGTGGAAGATGCTCTTCTCTTTCTTCTCTTTCTTGATTCGCTCAGCCTCCTCTTCGGCAGCTTTTCTTGCAGCCTCTTCCTCTTCTTCTATTTTCTTACGTGCCTCCTCTTCTGCTTTCTGCTTTTCGGCAGCAGTGAGAACTACGCCTGTTCCAACTGTATCGTTAGGATTTCGTGGAGTCTTATGTACATCATTGACAGTGGTGTGACCATCCTGATTGAACAGGTCGGTGTTGATTTCGTCGCCAGCACAGTTCATATTGCCTTTTGCCAACAATCCAAGAACAGTGTTCATCGTTCCGTCGTGGTTGGTGTATCTTGGATCTTTCGAGTTGACTGTCTGGTTGATGAACTTGGCAATTCTAATTTTGTCGATATGAGTGTGCATCTTGAAGGCCCTGCCAATCTCTGGCATATTGCTGCCACCTCCGGTAAGGATGATGCCACCCAGCAGTTTGTCGGCATATTCTGCTGGAACCTGGAACCATACATTCTCCACGATTTCCTCAACACGTGCTTCCACAATCTCGATAAACTTTTTGCTTTCTACTACACGGTCTTTGTCTATCGGGTAGTTGAGTGTCGGGTCGATATTGCTGTTCTCTGTATAAGCCTTGCCATATTTGAGCTTCATCTTCTCGGCATCCTGTTCCTCGATTTGCAGGCTGGTGATGTCTTTTGTGATATTGTTGCCTCCCAGTGGGATGACTGAGAGATGACGCAAGATGCCCTTGCTGTAGACTGATACTGTAGTGGTGTCGGCACCTAAGTCGACAAGCATACAACCCGCTCTCTTCTCAGAGTCTGTCAGTATATGGTCGGCCAATGCCAGAGGTGCAAGATACATCTCGGCAATAGAGATGTGGGCATTCTCGAAACATGTGTTGATGTTGTTGTAGAAAGTCCTGCGCCACAGGATATTCAGGAAGATGCCCTCGAGGTGAGAACACTGTATGCCAACAGGATCCAGCTGGTGCTGGCTGTCTATCTTGTATTCTTGGGTGATGGCATCAAGGATTTCCTGGTCTGGATAGGTCATGTTGCGGTTGATGTCCATCAACTCGTTGATCATTTCCTGTGTGATGATGGTGTGCTCAGGCAGGTCTTTCACGATCACGTTCTTGATGCTGCGGATAGAACGGCCACCCACACCGACATAAACCTGTCGGATATCTTGCTTCAGTATTGCCTTCAACTTTTTGATGATATTGGTCAGGCAAAGACATGTCTGGTTGATATTGTATATCACACCTTTCCTGATGCAAGAAGACGAGTCTTCCTCCACTGTGGCAAGAACCGTGATGCTTCCATCCAGGTTCTTCTGTCCTGCTATACCTGTCATCTTTGATGAACCAAGTTCAATTGCTACGATAAATTCCTTTGGCATAGTTGTATCTATTTATCTATTTTTTATTTGCTGTGTTGTTTATTGCTGCCTCTTTTTGCAGATAATCTGGTTGTCGAACTCGATGTTGATGTACGAGTATTTGTTCCATCCTGCCTGTGAGAGTCCGTATTTGTAGAATTTCTCCAATCTGTCCATTTTCTTATTGACAAAATTGTTGATATCCTCTTCTCTCTTCCTCTTTGAGCTGCATTCAGGCAGACGTCCTATATATACAATGTGGTTGCCTACTCTGGGTACCAGTTCTATGCTTCTGTCGGGCAGAACATTGATTTGTTCTATCTGGTTTCTCCATAACTCGTTGACCATAAGCGATTTGCTTAATAGTGAGATGTAGTTCTGTGCAAACCATTTGTTGATCTGCCCTGTCGCAACAATGAGGTCGCTTGTATATTTGGTATTCGGCATCACCTGATAGTGGTCGTCAATATAGTAGTCCTCGTTGTTGGCGCTCTTTATCCGCACGATAGGCATTCGCTGTGTCAGATGGATGTCGACAAGGCCGTTTTGTGTCTTGTAGCATTCTGCTGTCTTGACAAAAGGACTGGTCTTCAGTGTCTCTTCTATTTTGCGGGCACTGATGTCGGTCATCTTCTTCTTCAGAGGGTACAGTTGCTTTGCTTCTAACCTTTTCTTTATTTCTTTAGCGTTCAGAAAACCATTCGTCATCTCGTCTTGTATGTTGATGTTCACCTTTGTGCAGACTTTCTTGCTTTCATCAGGTTTGTTAAACTTGGTGATAGCGAAAGTCAGGTAAACGCCGAGCATGAGGTCGAGCAAGATGATAATAGTCTTCTTCCAATTGATGCGCATTATATTTTTTCCTTTAGAATTTTTTCTATTTCAGGGACATAGTTGTCCAAGTCGCCAGCTCCGAGTATGACGAGCACGTCGAAGTCTCTGCTTCTTACCAGGTCGAGAACATCTTCCTTATGAATCATACTCTTCTCTACGCCTGGTTTGAGGTTGTCGTAGATGAGTTTGGAGGTGACTCCTGGTATAGGTTGCTCTCTTGCAGGATAGATGTCGCAGAGGATTACTTCGTCGAGCATGCTCAGACTGTCGGCAAAGTCCTTGTAGAAATCTCTTGTACGGGTGTACAGATGAGGCTGGAAGATAGCTGTTATCTTACGGTTCTTGTACAACTCGCTTAGGCTCTTTGCACTCTGGTAAATCTCCTTGGGGTGATGAGCATAGTCGGAAAGCAGTACCAACTTGTCGGTCTTAATCTTGAAGTCGAAGCGGCGAACCACTCCCTCGTAAGTCTTCATGCCCTGTCGCAACTCTTCTGCTGTGCAGCCATTGAGCTGTGCCATGGCCATAGCAGCCACTCCATTCTCTATATTGATAGGAACGGGTTGTCCTAAGATAACACCGGGCACGTTCTCAATAGGAGAAACAAAGTCGAATGTGATTTCGCCGTTGTCGATCTTGATGTTCTCGGCATGGAAGTCTCCGTCGTCGAGGCTGTATTCATATACGCGAACGCCTTCCTGTACATGCTGTTTCATCTCCAGGTTTTTGTGGATGATGAGGGCACCGCCAGGCTGGATGAGTTCTGTATAATGGCGGAAACTCTCCAAGTAGGCTTCCTTTGTGCCATAGATGTCAAGATGGTCGGGGTCGGTAGCTGTAATGACGCTCATCCAGGGACGAAGCCAGTGGAAACTGCGGTCGAATTCATCAGCCTCAATGACTACATAGTCGCTCTTGTCGGACAGGATGTAGTTGGTTCCATAGTTCTTTGAAATGCCTCCGAGGAATGCGTTGCAGTCGATATGACTCTCGTGCATGATGTGTGCGCACATGGTGGAAGTGGATGTCTTGCCATGAGTACCGGCCACGCATAGTCCTTTGTGTGTGCGGGTGAGTGTGCCCAATACCTGAGCACGTTTCTCGATGGTGAATCCATTCTGCTGGAAGTATACAAGCTCCTGATGGGTGGCGGGGATGGCAGGTGTGTAGATGACCAGCGTGTTCTTGGCATCCTTGCATGCAGAAGGAATCAGTTCCACATTCTCCTCATAGTGGATGAGCATACCTTCCTTTTCCAGTTCGTGTGTCAACTCGGATGGAGTCTTGTCGTAACCGGCTACGGTGAGCCCTTTCTTTAAGAAATATCTGGCGATGGCGCTCATTCCGATGCCGCCTGCTCCTACGAAATATACTGCTTTTATATCTTTGATTTCCATTATTTTGTTGCTAATTTTATGACTTCGTCGGCGATGACGTCGGCAGAGTTCTTCAGTCCTAATTTCTTGATATTCTCGCTCATAGAAGCGAGTTTCTGTGCATCCTCAACTATGCCGACAGCCTTCTTGATGAGTACTGCCGGTGCGTCGGCATCCTTCACATAGATGGCTGCATCCTTGTTGACCAGTGCCATGGCGTTCTTGGTCTGATGATCTTCTGCTACATTCGGGCTTGGTACCAAGATCACAGGCTTGCCGATAAGGCAGAACTCGCTGATACTGCTGGCTCCTGCACGACTTATGACAAGGTCGGCTGCCTGATAGGCTGCTCCCATGTCGCTAATGAAATCGGTAACCTTCAGCATAGGAAGGTCTTTGCCTTTGAGCTGATTGACGATGCTCTCGTGGTAGTACTTACCTGTTTGCCAGATAAACTGTACGCCACTTTTTTCTATGATGTCCAGGTTCTGCAAGACACTTTCGTTGATGGTTCTTGCACCTAAGCTTCCGCCTACGAGCAGAATTGTCTTCTTCTCAGGGTCCAGACCGAACTGCTTGCGTGCTTCCTCTTTTGTGAGGGTAGTGCTCAGCACATTCTGTCTTACAGGATTACCTGTCATGATAATCTTGTCGGCAGGAAAGAAACGCTCCATTCCCTCATACGCCACACATATCTTCTGGGCTTTTTGGGCCAGAAGCTTGTTGGTTACTCCGGCATAAGAGTTCTGCTCTTGAATGAGGCAGGGAATACCTTTGCTGGCACACACGTTGAGAGTTGGACCGCTTGCATAGCCTCCAACTCCTACTGCTGCCATTGGCTTGAAATCCTTGATGATCTTCTTAGCCATTCTTTGGCTTTTCCAGATTCTGAAAAGTACAGCGAAGTTCTTGAGCAAGTGTTTGCGGTCGAATCCGCAAATGGGCAAGCCTTTGATCTCGTATCCTGCTGCAGGGACACGTTGCATTTCCATTCTGCCTTTAGCCCCGACAAACAATATTTTTGCATCAGGACGCTTGGCTTTAATTGCGTTGGCAATAGATACGGCAGGGAAGATGTGTCCACCAGTTCCACCGCCACTAATGATAATTCTTAGCTCGTTATTCATATTTTTTCAGTTTCTATCGCAAAGGTAAATAAAAAAATCCATTTTATGGCATTTTTTATTTAAAATGTTGTTCTTTTTTATGCTGTAGCCAATTTTGGGTCAGTCTGCCTGTCATCTGCTCCTTCTTTCTTCTTGGCTGTTCTGCTGATGCTTAGGATAATACCCACATACATGCAGTTGATGATGGATGATGTTCCACCTCGGCTGATAAGAGGAAGTGGCTGTCCGGTAACAGGAGCGAGTCCTACGGCTACTGCCATGTTGAAAAGGGCCTGTGTGACGAGAAGAATGGCAAGTCCCATGGCAAGAAATGCCGGGAAATTGTTCTCACACCGGTTGGCTATTCTTCCTGTTCTGAAGAGCAGGATGATATATAGGAATGCGACAAAGAGTCCTCCCGGCACCCCCATCTCCTCAATGATGATGGCATAGATGAAGTCGGAGAAGGCCTGCGACAGGAAGTCGCGTTCTACAGAGTTTCCCGGACCTTTGCCCATGACGTTGGATGAGGCAATGGCAATATTGGCATGAGCCACCTGAGCATCCTTGTCAAGGTCTACCTCCTCTGGCGACACAGGCTTTGTGTCGAGGAAGTGGTCGATACGGGCTTTCCATGTATCCATACGGTGGAACATCTTCTGTACGGTATTCTTCTTCTCAGGTTGCTCTGTCGCCACCTGTTCGGTAAAGGTGTCGTTTGTCTTTGCCAACTTCTCTTCGTCATGCCCCAACAGCATGACCATCGAGATGGCGAAGACGATGGTGAGCAGTACAATACCAGCAAGCTTTCCGAGCAGTTTACCAGGCACTCTTCCTATGATCATCATGAAGAAAATGGTGATACACAAGAGCATGGCTGTAGACATATTCTCGAGCATGATGGGGAAAATCATAACGGCGCTGATTGTCAGGATGTATTTGAATGCCCGCTTGTCAGCTCCGTTCTCGTTCTGCATGGCACTTAGAATCTGTGCTACTGCAAGTACGAGTGTTCCCTTGGCTATCTCGGAAGGCTGAAACTGGATGCCCACGAGGCTGATCCATCTGGATGCGCCGTTGGTAGACTGTCCAGCCAACAGTACCCACAGAAGTAAGACTATAGAGATAAAAATCATGAAAGGAGTCACGATTTTGAAATACTTGCACTTGACCTTCAGCATGCAAATCATGACGAAGACACCGCCAACCAGGATAGCCATGTGCTTGATGACTGGCCCCATGAAGTTTCCGCTCTTGTACGACAGCGTACTTGAGGCTGAGTAAACCTCAATGATGCTGATCATACAGAGGAAGAAAAACACCATCCAGATGACTTTGTCTCCCTTGAATATGTTACCTATTTTGTTGCTCATTTCTCTTTTTTGTCTTCCTCTTTGTCTTTAGTCTTTCTGTCTTTTACAGTTGTCGGGCAAGTGTCTTGAACTGTTCGCCTCTGTCTTCCATGTTTTTGAACAGGTCGAAGCTTGCACAACATGGACTCAGCAGAACAGTGTCGCCTTCTTTTGCCATCTTGTGGCAAGCTGCGATACAGTCTTTCATGCTGTGAGTATCACAAACAGGAATGCCAAGACAGTCGAAGTTGTCGTGCAACTTCTTGTTGTCGGCTCCCAAATATACCAGTCCTACACACTTTTGCTTTACCAGTTCTGTGATGTGGCTGTAGTCGTTGCCCTTGTCCTTTCCTCCCAAGATCAGGATGGTAGGTGTCTTCATGCTTTCGAGTGCATACCAGCAGGCATCTACGTTGGTAGCCTTTGAGTCGTTGATGTATTGCACGCCGTTCACCTTGCATACTTTCTCCAGGCGGTGTTCCACGCCAGGAAAGTCGCCCAGGCTCTTGCGGATCGTAGCCTCGTCAATTCCTGCAATATGGCAGGCAAGTCCTGCTGCCAGGCTGTTGTAGATATTGTGTTTGCCTGTAAGGCTCAGCTCAGCTTCTGGCATGGCGAAAGGAGTAGGGTAGTCGAGTTTGTAGAGTCCGTCCTCTATGTATCCTACACATCCTTCCTCCTTGTTCTCAGCAAACGGACAAATTCTTGACTTCAGATTGTATTTCTCAATCTCTTTCTTCACGATGGGATCGTCGTTCCAATAGATGAAACTGTCTCCTTCTGTCTGATTTTGTGTGATACGCATCTTGGCGTCCACATAGTTTTGCATGCAGAAGTCGTAACGGTCCAGGTGGTCGGGTGTGATGTTGAGAAGGATGGCTATGTTGGCGCGGAACTTGTACATATTGTCAAGCTGGAAACTGCTCAGCTCGATGATGTAGTACTTGTGTGGCTCCTCTGCAACCTGGAGAGCAAGGCTGTTTCCGATGTTTCCTGCCAGACCTGCATCCATGCCCGCCGCCTTGAAGATGTGGTATATGAGTGATGTGGTTGTGGTCTTGCCATTGCTGCCAGTGATGCACACCATCTTGGCGTCAGTATATCTTGCGGCAAACTCTATCTCGCTGATGATAGGTGTGCCCTGCGCCATCAGTTTCTGAATCATGGGAGCCTCTTTAGGAATGCCTGGACTCTTGATGATTTCGTTGGCATTCAGTATTTTCTCTTCTGTATGGTGGCCTTCTTCCCATTCTATCTGGTGGTCATCAAGCAGTTTCTTGTATTTGTCCTTAATCTTTGACATGTCGGATACAAATACATCAAAACCTTCTTTCTTGGCAAGTACGGCAGCACCTGCTCCGCTCTCGCCAGCACCTAAAATTACTATTCTACTCATATTTTTTATCTTATCTTCAATGTTATAATTGTTAAGGCAGCAAGAATGATGGTGATAATCCAGAAACGGATTGTTATCTTTGATTCGTGGATGGCACCATGTGGCTTCTTGATGAGATACTTACACTCAGGGTCGAGCTGGCTGTCCTGTGTTCTGAAGTTGTCGTGGATAGGCGTTCTCTTGAAGATGCGCTGCTTGATACCTTTACGCTTGCCTAATTTATAGTAGTATACCTGTACGATGACGCTGAGGCTTTCTACGAAGAAGATGCCACAGAGAATAGGCAGCATGAGCTCTTTGTGGATGATGATGGCTCCCACGGCAATAATGCCGCCAATGGTCAGCGAGCCTGTATCGCCCATGAATACTTGCGCGGGATAGGCATTGTACCACAGAAAGCCAATCAATGCTCCAATGAAGGCGCAGAAGAATACTACGAGTTCCTCGGAGCCAGGTATGTACATGATGTTGAGGTAGGCGGCATATTGGATGTGGGAAGACACATAGGCCAGTATGCCCAATGCCACACCTATGATGGCAGAGTTGCCTGCACACATTCCGTCCATACCGTCATTCAGGTTGGCTCCGTTGGATACGGCGGTCACGACAAAGATAGTCATCAGGACGAAGAGAATCCATCCTGCTGCCGTCTTGTATTTGCCGCAGAATCCCATGATGCGTGAGTAGTCAAGGTTGTGCCCCTTGATAAATGGTATGGTGGTCTTCAGCGACTTGGTAGACTCTGCCCTGTGCTTGACGACCATCTCCTGTCCCTGACGCTCGATGGCTAAGTTCTCGTTCATCTTGACATCAGGTGAGGCCCACAGCACCAAGCCAACGATAAGTCCGATGCCGAGCTGTCCCACTATCTTGTATTTTCCTTTCAGTCCTTCCTTGTCGCGCTTGAAAATCTTGATGAAGTCGTCCATACCTCCCAGGAATCCCAGCCATACGGTGGTGATGAGCATCAGTATCAGATAGATGTTGCGCAAACGTCCCAACAGCAGTACCGGTATGAGTATTGCCATGATGATGATGACACCACCCATGGATGGAACTCCTATCTTCTTGACACCAAATGGGTCGATGCTGGCATCGCGCTGAGTTTCAGTTATCTGCTTGCTTTTGAGGTATTTGATGAACTTCTCGCCAAACCAAGCAGAGATAACCAACGAAAGAATGAGAGCCAGGAGGGCACGGAAAGAGATGTAACCCCACATGTGGGAGCCGGAAATGCCCCATTGCTCTAAAAATCTAAAGAGATAGTATAACATTTTCTTCTTTTATTATTTCTTGTTAATACCGAAGATGCCGCGAATCACTTCCTTGTCGTCGAAGTGGTGTTTCACGCCCTTGATTTCCTGGTAGTCCTCGTGGCCTTTGCCTGCCACCAGAATCACATCGCCCTTCTTTGCCATCATGCATGCTGTGCGGATGGCCTCTTTGCGGTCTACGATGCTGATGACTTTCTTCATCTGCTGCTCGTTCAGACCAGCCAACATGTCGTTGATGATGTCCTGTGGCTCCTCGAAACGGGGATTGTCGCTGGTGATAATCACCTTGTCGCTTTGTTTGACGGCTTCTTGTGCCATGAGTGGTCGCTTGCCCTTGTCGCGGTTTCCGCCTGCACCACATACGGTGATGACTTCTCCCTTTCCGTTGAGCACCTCATGTATGGCATTGAGCACATTCTCGAGAGCATCGGGAGTATGAGCATAGTCAACGATGGCTGTGTAGCCTTCTGGTGACTGGATGGGTTCGAGACGTCCGTTCACGCTGTGCAGTGTGCTCAGTACTACAAGCACATCTTCTGGCTTTTTGCCCAGCATGATGGCTGTGCCATATACTGCCAGCAGATTGCTTACGTTGAATTTACCGATAAACTGCACGCCTACTTCTCTGCCGTCCACATCTAAGTACATGCCTCCGAAGTGGCATTCCAGGATTCTTGCCTTGAAATCGGCCATGCTCCGTGTAGAGTACGTCTTGATGGTGGCTTTTGTGTTCTGTACCATGATCATGCCGTTCTTGTCATCGGCATTGGTAATGGCAAAGGCCGACTTTGGCAGACCGTCGAAGAAGGCCTTCTTGGCATTGCGATAGTTCTCGAAAGTCTTGTGATAGTCGAGATGGTCGCGTGTGAGGTTGGTGAAGATGCCGCCTGTGAAAGTCAGACCGCCGATACGCTTTTGTGCTATGGCGTGCGAAGAGCATTCCATAAAGGCATACTCGCATCCTGCTTCTACCATCTTGCTCAGCAGGAGGTTGAGCTCGATTGGGTCGGGAGTGGTGTGGTCGGCAGGAATAGCTTCGTCCTCGATATAGTTGCAGACGGTAGACAGCAAGCCGCACTTATGTCCGAACTTGCGGAACATATTATATAATAAGGTGGCGATGGTGGTCTTTCCGTTTGTTCCAGTCACACCCACCAGCTTCAGTTTCTTGGATGGATCGCCATAGAACAGGGTGGCAACTTTTCCCACTGCGTCCTCTGTAGATTCTACTTTCACGTAGGTGACGCCTTCCACCTTCTCCTCAGGCATGTCTTCGCACAGAATGGATTTGGCGCCAAGCTCGATGGCTTTGGGTATAAACTTGTGACCATCTACTTGCGTTCCCTTCATGGCAACGAACAAATGGCTATCTTTGATTTTTCGTGAATCAATGTTCACTCCTGTAACCTCGGTCTCCACATCGCCTGCTATTTCCACAGGCTGAATGTTCTTGAGTAAATCTTGTAGTTTCATATTCTGTTTCTTTGATGTTTCTATACATTATTATATATTATAGGTCGAGTGTGAGTGCGCAGACTTGTCCTTTCTTGATTCTTGTTCCTGGTACAAGACTTTGTTTTACTACTTTTCCACGACCGTAAATTCTGGTCTTTATGCCTCGGCTTTCCATCATGAAGATAGCGTCTCTTGCTCCCATGCCCGATACATCGGGTACGGCATTCTTGCTGTATTGCTTCTCCTTGATGAGCAGTACTTTCTTCTTTCCTTCCTTCTCGGCCTTTCCCCATATAGGATTGCCTGTCGCATAACTGCCCGACCAATTGGTGGCGGTGTTTATTCCGAGATGCTTCAGCACATAGTCGGCAGCCAGTATGTTGCCTGACTTTACGTCTGGCAAGAAGACTGAGGCTGAGTCGCGGGCATCTTTCACATCGAGTTTCAGACTCTGTGCCATGATGCCTTCTGAAATTTCATGAAAGACCTTTCCACTCATCGTGCCGCCCGAAGCTGGGAGTCCCGATTTCTGAATGCAGACGATGCAGCTGTATTGAGGAGCATCGGCAGGGAAATAGCCTGCGAAACTGACGAGGTAGTTTGTTCCTCCGTTCTTGTATCCTCCCGCACCTTTAGATATCTGGGCTGTACCCGTCTTGCCTGCCACCTTGAAATTGGGTGAGCCTGCCTTACGTCCCAATCCCACACTTACCACTTGCTCCAAGATGGTCTGCAGTTCTTTGATGCTTTTTTCTTTGGCTATCTGTGGTCGCATGACTTCTACTGGGAACTCTTTGAGGGTTTCTCCGTTCTTCACCACTTTGGTGACGAAGCGCGGACGAACCATCTTTCCGTTGTTGGCTACTGCGTTGTAGAATGTCAGCGTGCTGATGGGCGGAACCTGTGTCTCGTATCCTATACTCATCCATGGCAGGGCAGTCTTGCTCCAGTTGACGTATTGTCCACGGCTGTTCTTGCGAGGCATACGGATGATGGCAGGTGTAGAGCCCACCAATGGTATTCTCAGATTGTCTCTCAGTCCGAGACGGTCTATTCCCTGCACAAACTTCTCTGGATGTTTGTGGTAATGGTCGTCTATGATTCGGCTTACTCCGATATTGGAACTGTACCACAGGGTCTCCGCAAAGGTAAGCATTCCGTAGCCTCCCTTTCTCCAGTTATGGTCTTTCATGTCTCGACCATACATGTTCCATACGCCGTTTCCTGTCTCCACTCGGCACAGGGTGTCAACCACTCCGTCGTCCAAGGCTACAAGCAGCGAGGCTGGCTTGAATACAGAGCCTGGCTCCAGCAAGTCGCTGACGGCATGGTTTCTTACTTCCCGATATTCGCCGTCATCACACTTCTCCAGGTTGACGATGGCTTTCACATCTCCCGTATGCACTTCCATGACGATGGCTACGCCCACATTTCCGTTTATTTCCTTCAACTCCTGCTCTAATGAGCGTTCTGCCAGGTCTTGCATGCTCACGTTGATGGTGGTCACGATGTCGGCTCCGTCTATAGGTGGCGTGTCGGTAATGTTCAAGTATTTGTTAAGCACTTTCTTGCGCTGCACGATTCCGTTGGTTCCTCTCAGGATGGAGTCGTATGAGAGTTCCAGTCCGAAGCGGGCAGTATCCTTGGCACCAAACAAGGCTCCGATGGTTCTGCCAGCCAGTCCTCCGAATCCACGTGTTCGGGCGTTGTATTCTTCCCAATGGAAACCGCTGCTGTTCTTTCCCAGGTTGAATACCGGAAGGGCTTTCACCTCGGTGAACGTGTTGTAGTTGATGCGGCGTGGATATAAAGACCAGTGTCGGCTTTGTTTCTTTCTTCCCTCGTCTATGTGTCGCTTGAATTCGGTGAATGTCAGTTCGGGGAAAATCTTACTCAGCCCCATACAGATGGAATCTTCCTTGACGTCCCACAGTGAGTCGTTGCCAGCTTCTTTGAGTGCCTTGAAGTCCATGAAGAGCTTATATTCAGGCAGCGAACTGGCCATCAACTGTCCGTCGCAACTAAGGATGTTTCCTCGGGTAGGCTTCACGGTTACAGAATCTTTCTTCTGTCGCTGTGCCACCTTCATCCAGTAGTCGCGCTTGGCCGTTGCTATGTATATGGATTTTCCTACGATGCAGAGTGCAAAGGCCGTCATGACGATGGCTATGGCGCTATATCGTGGCATCACTCTCTTATTGTCAAATTTACTCATTCTCCGGTACGTTTATGATGTATGGTGGCTGGGTGGCAATGTGCAGGACGCTGTCTTTGTTGTTCTGCAGCATTTTCAGCACGTTGCTCTCTCGGCTTCTTTCTGTTATCTGGCTGCTGCTCGACAGGGCTTTGTATTTGGCGTTCTGCAGTTCCTCCTGCAGTTGGTCTATCTCTATCATGTCCTGTTGTATGCTGTATCTGTTGGATATGTATATGATGATAAAGAACACCACTAACACGATGAGCCATATCTGCCGGCGTATCACTTGTGCCGTCAGAATGTCGCCGCCCAAAATCTTTCTCAGAGTGAAGCTCGACGATAGGGGCGCCTCGTCTTCTATGGCTTGTTTGGCGATGGCTTCCTTGAGCGACTCCTCGTGTTCCTCTCCCTCAGCCGGCTCCTTTGGATCGTCTGAGTCTTGCGAGTCTTGGGGCTTTTGTGAGGCTTTCGTTTCTTTTGCCTCTTTTGCCTTCTTGCCCAGCTCTTGAGGAGCGGGTGTCTCGGCAGTCTTGCTGTCGGCCTTCGCTTCCTGGTCTTCCTTTATTTCTTTTTCTTTCATCTCTTTTCTGCAATTCTAAGTTTGGCGCTTCGGCTTCTTGGGTTTCTCTCTTGCTCCTCCTGGTCGGGGATGATGACCTTGTTGTTGATGAGTCTGAAGGGAGATTCTATTCTTCCGTAGAAGTCCTGCACCACTTTTCCCTCTGGGTTTCCCGTCTTCATCACGTTTTTCACGATTCGGTCTTCCAGCGAGTGGTAAGTGATGACCGACAGTCTTCCGCCTGGTTTCAGGATTTCTGTCGCAGCCTTGAGCATTTCCTTCAGGGCATCCATCTCGTGGTTTACCTCTATTCGCAGGGCCTGGAACAGTTTGGCCATGTCTTTTTTCTCTCGCTCGCGCTTGAAGAAAGGCTCCACTACGTGTATGAAGTCGGTCGTTGTCTCTATCTTTAGGCTGCTTCTTGCTTTGACGATAGCTGCAGCTATGCGCCGGGCGTTACGCAGTTCGCCATACAGGTAGAAGATGTCTGCAAGTGCCTCCTCCTCGTATTCGTTTACGATATCGGCAGCAGTCTTGCCCGCTCTTTTGTTCATTCTCATGTCGAGCGGAGAGTCGAAGCGGAAGGAGAAGCCTCTGCTCTCATCATCGAAATGATGGCTCGATACACCCAGGTCGGCAAGCAACCCGTCAATACCTTCCTCGCCATAGTAGCGCATCCAGTTCTTCAGGTATCTGAAGTTGGAGCATACGAAGGTGAAGTGCTCATTGGGGATGACGTTCTGTTCGGCGTCGGCGTCTTGGTCGAAGCTGTACAGGTGACCGTTGTCGGCTATTCGTGAGAGTATCTCCTTAGAGTGGCCTCCGCCTCCAAAAGTAACGTCCACATACACTCCTCCAGGATGTATGGACAGACCGTCTACGCTTTCTTTGAGAAGCACAGGCACGTGGTATGTATTGTTGTCGATTAATCGCATGTGTACCTATTTAAATAAGAATTCGGGTTCAAAGGTACACAAAAATCCTCATATCTGTTTACTTTTTCTTGCAAAATTTATAAAACTTAATAAAATGAGGTCGCTTTTTGTCTTGAGTCAAGAGTTGGCGAGAGTTCTTTCAGAATGCTTAAAGTGAGCTTCAGACATAAAAATGAAAGCCAAAAGTTATATAAATCGACTGTTTTTTCATCAAAAACATTGTATTTTATCATTTTTTCATCAAAAATGGCACGTATTTAAAAAAGTTGAGTTATTTTTGCACGTACTTTAGATGTTTTTACAGCAAACATGAGCGAATCTATAGAGAAAACGATTGATATAAGCAGGATTTTGAAGAGCAAGATGGGAGCAAAGGCAAAGTTTGTGCCCTCTTTTCTTGTGTCCTGGCTCAAGAAGACCGTTCACGAGGATGAAGTGAACCGCTTCTTGTGGGAAAGTCGTCATCTTCAGGGTACCGAGTGGCTTACTGAGTGCGTGAAGTATCTCAAGATGAACATACAATTGGAGGGAGTGGAGAATCTGCCCGACAAGAACGATGGCAAGCTTTATACCTTCGTGTCCAATCATCCGTTGGGAGGACAGGACGGCGTGGCGCTTGGCTCCATCATTGGCACCCATTATGACGGAAAGTTCCGTTATCTTGTGAATGACCTGCTTCTTAATCTGCCAGGTCTCAAGCCCGTCAGTATAGGCATCAACAAGACGGGACGCCAGAGCCGTGACTTCCCCCGTATGGTGGAGGCTGGTTTCCAAAGCGACAATCACATGCTGATGTTCCCTGCAGGTCTCAACAGCCGCAAACAGCCAGATGGCAGTATTCGCGACTTGCCCTGGAAAAAGACATTTATCTCAAAGAGTGTGGAGTATCAGCGCGATGTGGTGCCTATCCATTTCAGCGGACAGAACTCGGAGCGCTTCTATCGCATCGCCCGATTCAGCGACAAGTATTTGCCTTTCAACTTAGCCATGCTTTTCTTGGTCGACGAGATGTACCGGAACGTAGGAAAGGACTTCCGTATCGCCTTTGGCAAGCCCATACCCTGGCAGACCTTCGACAAGGGCAAGACTCCCACAGAATGGGCGCAATATGTAAAAGACAAAGTTTACGAATTATAGAAAGTTACATCATAGATTATGGAAGAAGATATAATTCAGCCAATAGACAGGGACTTGTTGAAGAGTGAGCTCACTCCCGACAAGCAGCTTCGTATGACAAACAAGAGTCATAACGAAATCTATATCGTGACAGCCAACGACTCTCCCAATGTGTTGAAGGAGATAGGCCGTCTTCGTGAAATCGCATTCCGTACAGCAGGAGGCGGCTCGGGCAAGTCGATGGATTTGGACGAGTTCGACTTTGGAGATAATTGTTATAAGCAGCTCATCGTGTGGAATCCTGAGGCCGACGAGATTATTGGCGGTTATCGTTATCTCTTGGGTAAAGACTGGAAACTCGATGCTAAAGGACAGCCTATATTGGCTACGAGTCATATGTTCCATTTCTCAGACAAGTTCCTTAAGGAGTACATGCCTTATACCGTGGAGTTGGGACGTTCCTTTGTCTCATTGGAATATCAGAATGTGCGCATGAACAGCAAGAGCATCTTTGCGCTCGACAACCTGTGGGACGGTCTGGGAGCTCTTACCGTGCTCTATCCCGAGCTGAAATATTTCTTTGGCAAGATGACGATGTATCCGTCTTACATTCGCCGTGGTCGCGACATGATTCTCTATTTCCTCAAGAAGCATTTCGATGATAAGGAGAATCTTGTTATCCCGATGAAACCATTGAAAATAGAGACTCCAGAGAGTGAGCTGAAGGCGCTCTTTACTGAGGATGACTTCCGTGCAGACTATCGCATTCTCAATCGTGAGGTACGTGAGTTGGGCTACAACATTCCCCCTTTGGTGAATGCTTATATGAATCTCAGTCCTACGATGAAGCTTTTCGGCACAGCCATCAATTATGGTTTTGGTGATGTGGAGGAAACTGGTATTCTGATTGCTGTCGACGAGATCTTGGAAGAAAAGCGTGTGCGCCATATCAACAGTTTCATAGCCGAGCATCCGGAGGCCTTGAAGATAACAAGTGGCGCCAACAATATTATTTATAAGGAAAAGGAAGACGAGTAAACCTTATCCGTTTTATAAAAGACATTCAACTTCCGAGTGGAGTGAAAGTTGGAGAAGTAAAACAAGATACTAAAGAAGCGTTTCGTTCATTCGAGGCGCTTTTTTAGTATTCTTGTTTATGAATGTCTGCGATTTTTAACCTGCTGATAAAATGAAGTTACTTGTGATGGACAATGCAAGTACTTGTTTTTTCTATTTATTCTGCTGAAAAGCTTTAGTATATATATTCATCGGGGCGCTTTGGTTAACTGCGAAAAAATAATTTCCCAGTTGGGAAAAAATATTTTTCCAGTTGGGCAGATTCTTTTTCCCAGTTATGTGGCGCTTTTCGGACAATTATTGCATGAATATACAGTATAAATATGCGTTCGTGTTTTCCGTTTCTCTCCCTTACGCCCTATACGATAGGCAGGCTGATACCGTTTATCTTCTGATAGATGTCGAGGGCGTAAATGTCGGTCATTCCGCTGATATAGTCGATGACAGCCATGATTCGCTCCTCTATATTCTCGTTGTTGATGTCGTACTGACTGCTTACCCGTCGCAACAGTTGTTGAGAGTCGAAACGTTCGGGCGTGATAGCTGCATTGACAAACACCTCCATAAGTGTAGCCATAATCTTGTAACCTGACAGTTCGATGTCGAGTACAGGCTTGCTGTGGTAAATCTTTGCAAACGAAGTCTTCTCGCATTCTTTGTAGGCATTTCGCTGTTGTTCGGCGATATGGTCGATGAGGCTTCCCTCGAATGTTCCTGCCAAAATCTCCTTCTCATGTTCCAAGAAGACCGTTACACATTCGTTCTCCAGTCGGCCGATGGCGCTGGCTCTCATGTAGACCACCTTTTCGTTCTCGTCGGTCACGCCTTCTTCCTTGATTCGCTCCTTAATCTTATTTTGGGTTTCCTTGTCGAAGAATCCCAACAGCAGTCTCTCCGTCTCTTCGTAAGACAGGATCTTGAGTTTGTGGGAGTCTTCGATGTCCATGATTTCGTAGCAGATGTCGTCGGCAGCCTCTACCATATATACCAACGGATGACGGGCGTATCTTAGTGGCTCACCAGGTTTTGACTTGCAAAAAATGCCCAATTCATCGGCCACTTTCTGGTACGAGTCCTTTTCCAAGGTGAAGAAACCGAACTTGCCATGACTTCCAGCCAACTGGCTGGCGAATGGATATTTTACGATAGAAGCCAGCATGGAGTAGGTCATGACGAAGCCGCCTTTGCGTCTTCCCTTGAATTGGTGGGTCAGTATGCGAAAGGCATTGGCGTTGCCTTCGAAGTGAGTAATATCTTGCCAAAACTCCGGTGAAACCAGCTCTTTTACTGCTTTTCCTGCTCCCTCGCTGAAGAAAGTTTGTATGGCTTTCTCTCCAGAATGGCCGAAAGGAGGATTGCCCAAGTCGTGTGCCAGGCAGGCTGCGCTCACGATAGTTCCTATTTCCTCAAAGAGAGTATCCTTCAGTTCAGGGCGCTTTTCTATGATACGTTTCGAGATGTCGTTGCCCAACGACATTCCTACACTCGATACTTCCAGACTGTGGGTCAGTCGGTTGTGTACAAAGATAGAACCAGGCAAGGGGAAAACCTGAGTCTTGTTTTGCAGTCGTCTGAAAGCCGACGAGAAGATGAGCCTGTCGTAGTCGCGTTTGAACTCCGACCGGTCGTCGTGGCGCTCGGCATGCTTATGCTCCTGTCCGAAACGCTTGTTAGATATGAGTTTAATCCATTCCATATCGCAAAAATACAGCAATCCTGACACAATACAAAATAAAAAAGCATTTATTTTTTATAAAATCTATCATTTTCGTCATGAAAATGCCTAAATGTGCCCGAAAAACATTATTTTTGCATCTTAAAAGAATGAACATGATGAAAGTACAAATTATCAACCGTGGGCATCAGCCGTTGCCGGCTTATGCCACACCCCAGAGCGCAGGTATGGACCTGCGTGCCAATATCGACGAATCTATCGTGCTTCACCCCATGGAACGCCGGCTTGTACCTACAGGTCTTTTCATGGCTTTGCCAGCAGGATTCGAGGCACAGATACGTCCTCGCAGTGGGTTGGCATTGAAACATGGCATTACTGTTCTTAATACCCCCGGCACTATTGATGCCGATTATCGAGGCGAGATCATGGTTCTGCTCATCAACTTCTCGCAGACCGACTTTGTCATCAATGATGGTGAGCGTATTGCCCAAATGGTGATTGCCAAGCACGAAAAAGCTGAATTCATCGAAGTAGAGACGCTCGATGAAACCGAGAGAGGTGCTGGTGGCTATGGTCATACAGGCGTAAAATAAATATAGATACATACAATTAATCTGTTGTGAATAGAATCAATATTTTGAGACAAGTATTCTTGGGCTTCATAAGCTTTATGGCATTCCTGACAGCTATGCCCGTGCAGGCTGCCGATGGTTTGACGGGCAATGACCGCAAGCGTTACGACTACTTCTTTCAGGAGGCGGCCCGTCTTCAGGCTTTGGGTCGTTACGGCGATGCATTCGAGCTTTTTGAGCATGCCCGCAAGATCAATCCACGTGCTGCTGAGGTGTATTTCTATCAGTCGATGTACTATCAGCAGATGAAGCAAGACTCCTTGGCTCAAGACTGTCTGGCGCGTGCCATCACCTTGGCTCCGTCCAATCTTACCTTTCGCGAGCGGATGGCACAGTATTATGTTGCCAACCAGCAGTACGACAAGGCTATCGAAGCTTATGAAGGCATCTTCGCTCAGAATCACGACAATACCGATGCGCTCTATATGCTGTTGCGCCTTTATCAGCAGCAGAAAGAATATCCACAGATGCTGAAAACCCTCAACCGCTTGGAGACAGAAGAGGGCGAGAACGAGAAGTTCACGCTTGAGAAGATGCACATCTACGAGTTGATGAACGATTCCAAGTCAGCCTACAAGGAACTCAAGTCGCTGACCGAGGCGCATCCGCTTGATATGATTTATAAAACCATGTTGGGCAACTGGCTTATGGAACACCAGCGCCGGAAAGAGGCCTACAAGTTGTTTACCCATGTGCTCGAAGAAGAGCCTGACAACTCGTATGCCCAGATGTCGCTCTACGACTATTATAATGCCACCGACCAGAAAGAACAGGCTCACGCCATGCTCGACCGCATTCTGTTGGGCAAGAAGACCGACCTGGATACCAAGTTGATGATGATTCGCTCGTTCATACAGGATAACGAGGGCCATGGTGCCGATTCAACCCAAGTCATCGCTCTTTTCGACAGAATGTTGTCTCAACCCAAGCCCTCGGCAGACATCGCTGAGTTCCGTGCTGCCTATATGAATATTAAGAAAATGCCGATGGATACGGTCAATGCCGCTTACCGCAAGGTGCTTGAGATAGCACCCGACCGTAGTGAGTCGCGCATCCAACTCATTCAGAATCTATGGGAAAAGAAAGACTACGACGAGGTTATCCGCCTGTCTAATGCTGCCCATGACTACAATCCGGAAGAGATGGTATTCTATTACTTTGGCGGTATGGCGCACTATATGAAGCATGAGGAAGATGCCACGCTCGAAGAGTTCCGCCGCGGAGTGGGACAGATCAACAGCAAGAGCTCTCCCGATTTGGTGTCCGACCTTTATATGATCATGGGCGACATCCTTCATGGCAAGAACCGTCAGGCAGAAGCTTTTGCCGCTTACGATTCCTGTCTGCATTGGAAACCCGACAATGTTCCAGGACTCAACAATTATGCTTACTACATCAGTCAGACGGGCAAGAACCTGCAGAAGGCAGAGTTGATGAGCTACAAGACCATCAAGGCAGAGCCCAAGAACTCCACCTATCTTGATACTTATGCGTGGATTCTCTTTATGGAGGAACGTTATGCCGAGGCCAAAACCTATATCGACCAAACCTTGGCGTATAGTGATTCAACGGCCGACAACAGTACCGTTATTGAGCATGCAGGCGACATTTATGCCATGAACGGACTTACCGACCAGGCTGTGGCCTACTGGAAGCAGGCACAGAAAGGCAGCCAGGACCCTGATGCTCTGAAGGTGAAAATCGAGTGCAGGAAATATATGACAGAAAGTGAAATCATTAAATATAAGCGAAAATGGAAAAAAACAAAATAATGAAACTGGTAGCATTCTGTCTGCCCTTGATGTTGCTGGCATCGTGTGGCACCAAGAAACAAATTATCTCTGATGGCGTGAGCAACAAGAACTTGCCACATCAGGAGGTGAAAAGTGTAGAGACCGAACGCATGCAGAAACTGGCTTTTGTACAGAAGGTGTCCGACAATCAGGTGTACGCCAAGAACATTACGGGCAGCATAAACTTCACCATCCGCATGGGAGAGAAGAAAATTTCGGTAGATGGTGCGCTTCGAATGCGTAAGGACGATGTGATACGTCTACAGTTGTATGCTCCCATCCTGGGCTTCGAGATTGGCCGTCTGGAGTTTACCCCCGATTATGTGCTCATCATCGACCGTTATCACAAACAGTATATCAAGGCCGACTATAATCATGTAGACTTCCTGCAGAAGCAGGGCATCAACTTCTATTCGTTGCAGGCGCTGTTCTGGAATCAGCTTCTCTTGCCTGGAGCCAAGCAGGTGAAGGAGTCTGATCTGAAGAAGTTTGATGCCGATTTGGCTGTAGAGGGAAACGAAGTGCCAGTCACCTTGAAGAATGGCAACATGACGTATGCCTGGACTTCCCAGCGTGCCACAGGTCGTATAGACAAAGCTGACGTAGAGTATGTCAGTTCGCAGCATGGCACATCGGGAGTGCATATTCGTTATGACAATTTCCGCGCCGTAGGTGTCAAGATGTTCCCTGCCTTGTTGGATATGACTCTTGTCACTAATGCAACCCGTCAGAAGAAGGAGGTCAATCTCGTTATCAAGATGAACGAGGTGAAGACCGATAGCAACTGGGAGTCGCGTTCCGAAGTTTCGAGCAAGTACAAGCAAGTATCGGCAGAAGACGTGCTGAATAAAATAATGAGTCTGTAAATGAAACGTATATTATTGATTATTCTGGCCTTGTCGTTTGTCTTGACTCCTTATGCGCAGAAGACTGCACAAAGAAAGAAGACTGCCACAACGGCAAGAACGGTAAGAACCCAAAAGAAAACCCCACATAAGAAGCCTGTGAAAAGGCGCCAATCCAAGGCTCCCACACGGGCAGAGAAGAAAGCCGCCTATAGCAATGCTTCCATTCGAGGATTGCAGGGACAGCGTGCCAACATACAAAAGAAAATCAAGGAGCAGGAGAGAGCTCTCCGCCGCAATCAGGCCGACGTGAAGAAACGTCTGCAAGACCTCATGGTGCTTAATGGCGAAATCGACCAGCGACAGAAGAACATCGATGGTATACAGCAGGATATCCACCACATCGATGGCAATATCGGCTTGCTCAATACTCAGCTCAAAACCCTTGAACAGCAGTTGCAGGACCGAAAGAACAAGTACATCCGTTCTATGCGTTATATGACCCGTCATCACTCCGTGCAAGACAAGCTCATGTTTATCTTCAGCGCCAAGAACCTTACGCAGATGTATCGCCGCCTGTCGTTCATACGTCAGTATTCTGCCTATCAGAAGGCACAGGGCGAGGCGGTAAAGGCCAAGCAGAAACAGGTGACCGAGAAGCACAAGCAACTGCAGGTGGTGAAGGGACATAAGAACAACCTTTTATATAAAGGTCAGCAAGAGAAAACTGCGCTCGAAGGCAAGCAGACCGAGCAACAGCAAATGGTGCAGGGATTGCAGAAGCAACAGAAAACCATTCAGGCTGTTATTGCTGATCAGCGCAAGAAGGATGCTGCTATCAATGCGCAGATTGACCGTCTGATAGCCATTGAGGTAGAGAAAGCGCGTGCCCGTGCGGCAGCTGAGGCTAAGCGTAAGGCTGAAGCTCAGGCAGCAGCACAGCGTAGGCGTGAGGAACTGGCTCGTCGAAAGGCCCAGGCCGAGGCAGAGGCGCGTGAGAATGCCCGCCGTATAGAGGAGGCACGGCGCAAGGAACGTGAGGCCGAGTTGGCTCGTCAGCGTGCTGCAGAAGAGAATCGTAAGGCTCAGGAGTTGGCTCGTAAGGCCCAGGAGGAAGCTCGTCTGCAAGCCGAAAACAGCGCTAAGGCCAGAGCTCAGGATAAGGCACGTGCCCGTGCAGAGAAGGCTGCCCGTGAGGCTGCAGAACAAGCCAACCGACAGGCCAGAGCTGAACAGGCTGCTCGTGAGGCTGAGGCCGACAGACGAGCTGCAGAGTTGAAGGCAAAAACTGATGAGGCACGCAACCGCAAAGAGTTGGCAAGCGCCCGCCGGGAAGCCAATGATGCTGCTACTCTCAGTACGGTAGACCGTATGTTGAGTGGAGGTTTTGAGGCCAACCGTGGTCGCCTTCCTATGCCTATCACAGGAACTTACAAGATAGTGAGTCATTTCGGACAATACAATGTACAGGGTCTTTCCGGCGTTACCCTCGACAATAAGGGTATCAACCTTTTGGGCAAACCCGGTTGCGTGGCTCGTAGCATCTACGATGGTGAGGTAAGTGCCGTCTTTGGTTATGGAGGCATGTGGAATGTCCTTGTCCGCCATGGTGCCTATATCTCTGTATATTGTAACCTCAAGTCGGTGAGTGTTCACAAGGGCCAAAAGGTAAGTACCCGTCAGGCTTTAGGTGCCGTGGGTGCCGACAATATCCTGCAGTTCCAGTTGCGCAAGGAAACAGTCAAACTCAATCCCGAGGCATGGCTTGCCCGTTAATGTAAACTTCTCTAACTTCCGTACATGCGAAAGTTAGATTAAAATATTCTTTGAAGGAGAGGTAGTACTTACTTGCCCAAGTGAGCACTACCTCTTTTTTGTATTGCATCAATAATATGGTGGATTTCCTTGAAACCGTGCAAACGATTGCTCATGGAATAAGCATTTTTTTCCTGATAAACTAAGTGGTCTATCAAAACTTATTTCTATTTTTGCCAACGTTTGAACTAATAACTTATCAACTTAACATATTATTTTATGCAAAAATTTTCTACGATGCTTTGTACTTTGGCAATGCTTTTCGGCATGATGATGGCTCCGGGAAATGCTCTCGCTGCTGTTACCGCCGATGATTATACGCCAATAGTTACAGAAAATGAGATCTCCGTGTTCTTGGAGACAAGTTATGATAATGCCAAGATTTGGGCATGGAATGACAAGGTAAAACAGTTTTCCACTGCAGGTTGGCCTGGAGATGCCATGACTTTGGTGGGAACTAAAGGTGGCAAGAATGTCTTTAAATGGACATATACAGATGGTACTGAAATTCCTACTGGTGTGATTTTCACTCATGATGGTGAGCAGAAACTGAATGGCGGTGATCAGGAATACGTTAACCACGGCTACTATGTAGAAGGTAAATATGAAAAGACGATTACCTCTGGCCCTGAAGGCAAGGTAATGGTCTTCTTCGATAATTCCACAGCCAACCTCGCAGATGTATATTGCTATATCTACGACGGTACAAAGGCGGCTCAGGAATGGCCTGGATTGAAGATGAGTCTTGACAACGAGACTGAGTACAATGGCAAGAAGGGCTATTATACAGTAGAAGTCCCTGCTGCTTTTGTTACAGGCTATTTTGTTATCAACAACGGCAAGGATGGCTCTACCCTTACAGGCGAGACAGTTTATGTTAGCGGACAGGCTTCCTCTATAGAGAATACCACCCTCCAGGAGGTAAAGAAGACAGAGAACAATGCTTGGTACACCTTGACAGGTATGCGTATTGGCAAGCCTGCTCAGCCAGGTCTCTACATTCACAATGGTAAGAAAGTAATCATCAGAAAATAATAGCAGATTATGAAAAAGACAATCAATTATGGTC
>ERZ1026898.68-NODE-68-length-63495-cov-146.576592_pt1 | contig 63495 bp, 46 predicted proteins | sample MGYA00380178_ERZ1026898 | MGnify/ENA primary metagenome ERZ1026898 (study PRJEB33269, sample SAMEA4719814) | human gut metagenome | biome: human-associated habitat; feature: organic feature; material: feces | place: Cameroon | collected 2013-10 ...
AACCGGTTATTTTTCATAAAAAACACTTTTTTAACATACAGAAAACTCGTTTATATAAATAAATTATGTATCTTTGCAAGGTGATATAAACTACTTTACACAGTATTAATTTAATCTAAAAGCAAACAATGATCAAATTACTGAAATCTTTGTTGGTGGCTTTACTCGTTCCTGTCTGTTCGTATGCAGCTGGATGGGATGATACTGAATACAAACGTATCGAGCAGAGCATCCAACAGCCAAAATTGAGTGAAAAAGTTTACGCCATCACATCGTATGGCGCTAAGAAAACGGCTTCTGCTGCACAGAACCAGAAGGCAATCAACCGTGCCATCTCACTTGCATCCAAAAAAGGCGGCAAGGTGGTGATTCCTGCTGGAACATGGAACACTGGAGCCATCGAATTGAAATCGGGAGTCAATCTCGTTATCGAAGAGGGTGCTACACTCCGCTTTGCCTTCGAGCCAAAGCTCTATCCTTTGGTTCGCACTTCTTGGGAAGGCTTGGCTTGCTGGAACTACTCTCCATGCATCTATGCTTACCAGGCTAAAGACATCGCCATTACAGGTAAAGGTACCATCGATGGTGGCGGCAACAACGACACCTGGTGGCAGTGGAACGGAAATCCACGCTTCGGATTCAAGGCTGGAGTAACCACCGAAAGCCAGAAGTTGGGTTCACGCTCCAAACTGCTGAAGCAGGCAGAAGACGGCGTGGCTTTTGACGATAGAAAGTTCGGTATGGGTCAGGGGCTCCGTCCTCAGCTCATCAACTTCGTTCGCAGCGAGCGCATCCTCATCAAGGATGTCAAGTTAATCAACTCGCCTTTCTGGGTTATCCACCCTCTCCTCTGCAAGAACATTACTGTAGATGGTGTTTACATCTGGAACGAAGGTCCTAACGGCGACGGCTGCGACCCTGAGGCATGCGAGAATGTTCTCATCCAGAACTGTATCTTCCATACTGGCGACGACTGCATCGCCATCAAGAGCGGTCGCAACAATGACGGTCGTCTCTGGAACCAGCCTTCCAAGAACATCATCATCCGCAACTGCAAGATGGAAGATGGTCACGGAGGTGTGGTTATCGGCTCTGAGATTTCCGGCGGATGCGAGAATGTTTACGCTGAAGACTGCGAGATGGACTCTCCTCATCTGGACCGTATCCTCCGCATCAAGACCAACAATTGCCGTGGCGGACTGATCCAGAACATCAACATGCGCCGTGTCAAGGTAGGTCAGTGTGGCGAAGCTGTCGTAAAGATCAACCTCGACTACGAGTCTAAGGAAGTTTGCTACCGTGGTTTCGAACCAACCGTTCGCAATGTGAACGTAGAAGACGTTACCTGCCAAAAGAGCAACTATGGTGTTCTCATCATTGGTCGTAACGCAGTAGAAAATGTTTACGATATCAATATCAAGAACTGTAAGTTCGACGGTGTTCAGAAGCAGCCAGTCAAGATTACAGGCAAGACCCGCAACGTGAAGTTCGACAACCTCTACATCAACGGTTCTCTTGTTCTCAACGCAGGCGAGCAGCCATACAAGAACTATTCAGAGTGGCTTACCCACAGCGAGATGAAGCGTGTTCCTCATTCTTATCTCCTTGATTTCAGCAAGAAGCCAAAGTGGAGTTATGTAATGGGCATCGAGATGGAAGGTATGCTCGATACTTACGAAGCATACAAGGAAGGTAACGAGTCTATCCTCGAATATCTGAAGGAATATCCTAAGACCATGATTGACGAGAAGGGTAATATTACCGGCTACAAGTATGAGGATTTCAACCTCGACAATGTTCGTACAGCCAAGTTTATCCTCCGCATGCACAACATTGCTCCTACCAAGGGCACTGAGAAAGCTTTGAAGACTCTCTTCAAGCAGCTTGTCAACCAGCCTCGCACCAAGGAAGGCGTTTACTGGCACAAGGCTATCTACGCCAACCAGGTTTGGCTCGACGGTATCTTCATGGGCTTGCCTTTCTACTGCAACTATGCCGTACAGACCATGAAGCCAAAGAAGGCAGAGAAATATCTGAACGATGCCGTAGACCAGATGATCAAGACCGACTTCCGCACCTACGACGAGAAGACTCAGCTCTGGAAACATGCTTGGGACGAGACTCACGAGCAGTTCTGGGCAGACAAGGGGAACGGCAAGAGCCAGCATACCTGGGCTAGAGCCTTGGGATGGTACGTAATGGCAATGACCGAATGTCTCGATGCTATGCCAGAGAATTACGCTCGCCGCGATGAGGTTATCAAGCTCTTGAACAAGGCGATGGCTAGCGTAGTGAAATACCAGGATAAGGCTACAGGCGTATGGTATGACGTAATGGACGTCAAGGACCCTCGCAACTATCTGGAGAGTACAGCTTCAAGCATGTTTGCTTATGTATTGCTCAAGGGTTACCGCAAGGGATACCTCTCAGAGAAATACCGTGATGCCGGTGTAAAGGCTTACAACGGAATCCTGAACCAGTTCATCAAGGTGAACCCAGACAAGACCATCAGTCTTACCAAGTGCTGCTCTGTAAGTGGTCTCGGTCCTGGCCCTGGTCCATACGTCAAGAAGCCAAACTATAAGCGCGATGGCAGCTTCAACTACTACATGAGCGAGCCAATCCGCGACAACGATGCCAAGGGCGTTGGTCCTTTCATCTGGGCTAGCCTGGAAATGGAACAGCAGGGATTGAACAAATAATTCATTTTTCAAGATAACAATGCAAAAGATAATATTCTCAACCATGGCAGCAGCACTCATCAGTGCTGCTGCTTTTGCACAAGCTCCAGCCTTCCCAGGCGCAGAGGGCCATGGCAGATATGTTACCGGCGGTAGAGGCGGTAAAGTAATTCACGTTACCAACCTCAACGACAAGGGCGCCGGGTCCTTTCGTGCTGCAGTGAGTGGCAACAGCAAGAAGATCATTGTCTTCGATGTGGCTGGCGTCATTCCGCTGGCTTCCGATCTGACCATCGGAGCCAATACCACCATCCTCGGACAGACAGCACCTTCACCAGGAATTACCCTGAGATATTACACCGTTCGCCCGGAAAACAACTGCATCATCCGATTCATCCGCTTGCGACGAGGTCAGGAAAAAGACATCAATGACGGAGCGGATGCTACATGGCAGCGCAACAAGACAGGCATCATCTTCGACCACTGTTCCTTCAGCTGGAGCATCGATGAGGTGGCTTCCTTCTACGACAACAACAATTTCACCATGCAGTGGTGTACCATTGCTGAGAGTCTTACCAATCCGGGGCATTCCAAGGGTGCCCATGGCTACGGTGGTATCTGGGGCGGAAAGCTAGCCAGCTTCCACCACAACTTCCTGGGCCATCTGATGAACCGTGGTCCCCGCTTCAACGGTGCCCGTTACGGATGGACCGGTTACAATAGCAATCAGGACTACGCCACCTACAAATGGAAGAACACCGTCCAGGCAGAGAATGTAGATTTCCGCAACAGCGTCATCTATAATGCACAAGGCACCTGCTATGGTGGTCCTGGAGGTGGCCAGATCAACATCGTCAACAATTACTATAAGGCAGGTCCTAGCCAGAGTTTGAAAGGTACAACCCAGAACGGCATCAAGGTAGATGTAAGCACAGGCAAGGAAAGAGGAAACCAAGAGCGAATTACCCTGGTAACCGTATCAACCAGCAGTAATTCTGACAAGAACCATCCTGAGTTCTACGAAATGACCAGCAGATACTTTATCAATGGCAACACCACAGAAACCACCAAAGGATCTGTTACAAAGAACAAAGACTGGAAGGGCGTAAGCTATGACAAGGGTACTTATACTTACAATAATGAGATTTATTCAGCCGACAAGAAGAATCTTTATGGTGATGCGGTAGAACATAAGACCATCAACGGAGTTTCCTGCGTCAAGATTAAGATGGACGAACCGGCTCCTACAGGCATGATTACTACTCATACTGCCGATGAAGCTTTCAGCAAAGTATTGGCTAACGCCGGAGCTTCACTCTTCCGCGATGAGATTGATGCCCGCTACATGGAAGAGGCCAAGACGGGAACGGCACAGTATAAGGGAAGCATCACTCAGTCGCCTGGCATTATAGATAAGGTATCGGACGTAAACGGTTATACAGAGAAGACCTTCGCAACCGGTAGTCGTCCTAAGGGATTTGACACTGACAATGACGGAATCCCTGACGATTGGGAGACAGCAAACGGCTTGAATCCGAACGATGCGAGCGATGCTCTCACCTACTCACTTGATGAGAAAGGTTACTATACCAATCTGGAAGTCTATGCCAATTCGCTGGTCGAAGACATCATGAAGACTGGTAATGCTAACGCAACTAACGCTGTGGATGAATATTATCCTGCCTGGAAGAATCCAACAGGCATCAGCGATTACCCGGTTATCAATCCTGGCGAATTGGTCAAAGTGACTTACTACAGTCTCGACGGAACACTCCTTTCTGCTCCACAAACTGGAATCAACATCCGCAAGATGGTTTTCAGAAATGGCAAGGTATTAACAGATAAGGTTATCAAATAAAGAACTAAAAAATAACGCCTGTGTTACAGTAAACGAATACTGAACACAGGCGATTTTTATTAAATCAATGAAAAAAATTGATTAACGATATTTCGCCAATTAAAATTTTATATCCTTTTGATTACTTTACGTACTTCTTGCCGTTCTTGATTACCAAGCCCTTGTAAGAGCCAGAAACCTTCTGACCAGCGAGATTGTATGTCTTACCATTCTGAGCAGAAGTAGCCTCGATAGAAGAGATGCCTGTTGATGTGCCAACCTCGTACTTGAAGCCATAAAAGCCCAACTTTGTACCAGCAGCGAGAATATAGTATGTACCACCCTCAGCAACATTGATTTTTACAACGCCATTAGACTTTGCAGAAACAATGTTCTCGCCCTTTTCGTTCTGTGCGAAAGTCTGAGAATCACCGTCCTTAGCACTTGGCAAATTATAAGAAACAGGAGTAACCTCAGCAAAAGCTGCATCCAGGATATGGAAACCCTTATTAGCATTCAACTGAACACCTACTGTTAGAGAACCAGCCTTTGCGGTCTCGAACTTGTAAACACAACCTGTTGGCTCAGCATCAGATACCAACTTACCATTGTTCTTACCAGATACATAAGCCACGAAGTCTGCGTCACCCCAGTTACTAGTAGCCTTAGCTGTAGCGTAAGCTGTACCAGCATTTTCCATATAAGTCAAAGTGATGTTTTCTACTGATGTAATCTTATCACCAGCCTTCACATTGTCACCCACCTGCACTGCATAAGTGCCCTGAGCGTTCATACTTGCAGCCATAGCGACAGCTGCGATAAGAGTAAAAAATTTCTTCATAATCTATCTGTTTTTAAGTTTAAAAAATAGTCGTGAATAACTTATTTAAGTTTAATTCATTTTTTGCTTATTCCGATGGCAAAATTAACAAATCATTTTGAGAACACAAGAAAAACGTGAACCAAAATGAACAAAAACAACGAAAACGATTACGTAGCTTTTACAAGAAATTAAGAAGAAAAAGAACTGAAAATAAAAATAATAAGTGTATTTTTGCATCTATAAACTTAAAAAAACGAAAGTATAAATATTAATAATTACCTAAAGGCAAACAAAATGAAAAAAAATCTACTCAGATTCGGGCTTCTAAGCCTATTGCTTCTCTTTGCTTTCATTGCAAAGGCACAAGACGTAACTGCTATTTGGGACTTCCAGCACAACGTGCCAGAAGGAATCAACGCAGCAACAAATTTTCAAGGTAAAGTAGGAGACATCACCTCTACAGTTGACGGCATTCTACTACATGTAGATGCAACCAATGGCAAACTGAAAGGAAGAGACACCGACGCACAGTTCAACACAGGAACCATCCTTCAGGTACCTGTCAAGTCAGCAAAGGACATCGTCACTGTAACCAGCTACCCTGGCTACCACAACTATACCATCGGTGGTGTAGCTGCAACAGAAGACGCAACTGACCACAAAGCTACTACAGCAGAAGTGGCTAAGGGCTATGTTGAGGTTGTGGCAACTGGTGGTTGCTACCTTTATAATGTAAAGGTGGTTCAGGTTAGTGCCATTCAGGAGAAGGCACTCTACTCTACTGATTTCACCAACTGGAAAGAAATCGACCGCAGTAAAGCTACAAACGAAGTGGTAAACGTGAAAACCCTCTACAGCAAGGAAGAACTCAGCTTTACTTTCAACGGAGTAGGCGTTTATCCAAAAGGTACCAACTCTAAGTTCTCTGATATTACCGGTTTCATGCAGACAGCCAAATATACTGGCGAATACAAGGCTGCAGAACCTAGTGTAGTAACATCTGCATTGGCAAGCATCACCAAGATTACACTGCACCAGGCTGCTACTGGCGGCAAGCGTGGTATCAAGGTATCCGTAAAGGGTGACGGCGACGAAGACTGGGTAGTAATCCACAACGTATCTATCGTAAAAGCAAGTGGTGAGGATCTGACACTTGACGTAAACCGTACCAACTGCCAGATAAAGTTCGAGAACTTTGCTCTCGGTCAGAACGCTTACGTTACTGACCTCGCAATCTATGGTAATGTAGATATGAGCAAGACTCCAATGCTGGGCAGTTTCGCTGTAAACGGCAAGGCTTACCAGGCAGCCGACCTCTTCGAGGAGAATGCAGAAGGCAAACAAATCGCAACTATTCTTGTTTCCAAGAAGGCTAAGCTCATCACAGAGTCTAACCCTCTTACCGATCTCGTAACAGCCAACGGAACCATCAAGAGCACTACTTACACCACTACAGGCGAAGGTGCCAACCAGAAGACTGTAGCAACTATCGTAGTAGAGGCTAACGGTGACGAAGTAACCTATGAGTTGACCGTAGGCTTCAAGCCAGATTTCACCCTCACCTATTATAATATAGACGGCAAGACTGTTATCGGCACACAGGCAGTAGAACAGGATGCAGAAATTGAAGCTTTCGTAGAAGGCGTAGAAAACAAGGTAACTGTAGCTGACGGCAAGAAGTTCCGCGGATGGTCTTCTTCCTTGAAGCAGGATGAGAAGAAGTTCACCACTTCTTCTGTCATTACTTCAGATGCAGCACTCTATGCACTCGTAACTGATATAGAGACAGCCAATGCAACAGCCCGTTACGACTACAACTTCACCAAGGAAGGTTTCGACATCAACGACCATGAAGCTATTTCTGTAGAAAACGGCAAGTGGCACGATACTACACACGGTTGGGTATTCGAATCAAACGGCAAGATTAAGGTATTGATGGGCGGTAAGGGTTACATCAAGATGAACCTCTGCCAATATTCTAAGACTGGTAAGATTACCCTCCTCGATCCTAAGGGAAATGAAGTAAGTTCTATTGATGCAAAGGCAACAAAGGACGGCAACTTCGGTATTCTCCAGAACGAATCAACCGAGAGTGGTGAATATACCCTCACCTTCGAAGGAGGAGATACATATATCCACAGCCTCAGCATCGTCAACATGACCAATCCAGCCTTCGCTCAGAACGGTAACTGGATGGAAGTAAAGGCGGGCGACGCACAGGGCTTTATGACAGCTCTCGAAATTGCTAACGGCAACAATGCAGCAGCCAACGCAACACGTACATTCATCTTCTTGCCTAACGGCACATACGATCTCGGAGACAAGTGTCTCACTACTATCAGTGGCAACAACATCTCTATCATCGGCGAGAGCATGGACAACACCATCATCGTGAACAATCCAGAGGTAGAGGGAATCGGTGTTACTGCAACATTGTTCAATACCAGCACAGGTCTCTACATGCAGGATCTCACCCTGAAGAATGCTTATCCATTCGACAAGAGCACCGGCCGTGCCGTCTGCCTCCAGGATAAGGGTACCCAGACCATCTGCAAGAACGTGAAGATGCTATCATACCAGGATACTTACTATAGCAACAATAATAAGGGTCAGTACTACTTCGAGAATTCAGACATCCACGGAATCGTAGACTTCATCTGCGGTGGTGGCGATGTATTCTTCAACAAGTGTACTTTGACATTGGAACCAGGTAAGGGTTCATACATCACAGCTCCTTACACAGACGGAAGTGATTATGGTTATGTATTTGACGGATGTAAGATTGTAGGTTCAGCTACTGACAGCTTCACCTTCGGTCGCTCTTGGGGTGGAACTGCCAAGTGTGCTTTCCTCAACACCATCCTCGACAAGAACGCAGCAGCCAACATTGCTTCAACCCGCTGGACAACAGGTGGTATGAACGTGGTTGCCAAGAACTTCTTCGAGTACAACACTGTTGATGAGAACGGCAAGGTGATTTCTCCTGCCGAGAACATCGTGAAGTTTACAAAGGATAAGGAAGTTAGCGAGTACAACACCATCATCACAGCCGAGAAGGCAGCCGAGTTCAGCCTCGACAAGGTATTCAACAACTGGAAGCCAGCCGACCTCGCAGCTCAGAAGTCTGCAACTGCAGCAACAGAAAGCAATGGCAAGCTCGCTTGGGAAGGTGATGCACAGATGTACATCGTATTGAAAGACGGCAAGTTCTTCGCCATGACAGCAGAGAAGTCACTCGACATTGCCGGTGCTACAGGTACATGGAGCGTTCGTGCTGCCAACGAGATGGGTGGTTTCGGTAAGATGACTTCTGTTGTTACCGGCATCAAGAACATTGCTGCTGCAGATGAAGCAGCCACCGTAAGCACAGCCATCTTCTCAATAAGCGGTGCTCAGCAGAACAGTCTTCAGAAAGGAATCAACATCGTTGTGAAGACTCTTGCTGATGGTAGCAAGAAGACAGAAAAAGTTATCATGAAATAAAGGAAAGGGACCGCCTCTGTTTTTATTCAAGGAGAGGCGGTCATAAGTCTAGAAAACAGTTAGCGCACAACAGCTGTTGTGCGGCCGAAGATACTAACTATCCTAGAAACTTATACTATCTGTTCCAACAACATTTCAGTAATATACCAACAAGAAGAGAGTGCGTCATGAACTTATGACACACTCTCTTTTCCGTTTCGTAACAACTCAGTGTAAGCCGTCGGCTAACCCCGTATTGTGAGACATAAAAGTTTTCTAGCACCCAGAGTTGAGAAGACTGGATAGAAAATTCAGGCGGCGGTGGATAGAAAGCTACATTCAAAAACGCCCTTCACCTCTCACAACCCCAGTGTTTATCGGGGTTTCAGACGAAAAGGTGAAGGGTGAAGGGTAAAATTGAGAGTAAGGTTTTTCACGAACAAAACCACGCTTCCTGCAGCCGGAAAGCATATTCCGAATGGCGAAGGTAGACATCCCGAAATTTTTCTCCCGACGCATCATTTTGTGCCCGGCAATGGCAAAAAGTTGCCCCAGTTGAGGACAATATTGTGCCATAGTTAGGCAATAAGTGGAATGAGCCTCTTTCAGAAGTTAAAGAAGTTATGCTCATAGGGGTACTGAGCAGTTAACTATAGGGGTTTTTATGTTAAAAACAATCTTTAAGCAAACGTTTACGTATTATTTTCACGTGAATCTTTAACGTAATTCATTTTTTTTACCTATATTTGCAAACGAAAAAAACAGACTGTGCATAAAATTGCGCTATAAATGCGTATTTTTTGCACAGGGGTTTTTGTCTACTTAAACGTACAAATCGAGAGTAAGAAAACAAATTTATATTAGTATAATCTAACCTATAAGTGTATGTCTGGTAATTATAACAGAAAGAAGATTGCGCTTGCAGGTGCGCTCATGTTCATGGTAACAAGCGTCTCTGCGCAAACGGTAAAAGGAGTTGTTACTGACAATACGGGCGAGCCAATCATCGGCGCATCTGTCATGGAGGTAGGTGTAGCTGGCAATGGTGGCGTGACCGACATTGACGGTAACTTCACAGTAAACTTAAAAGGCAAGAGCAAGAAACTGAAGATTTCATACATCGGTATGAAAGCGAAGGAAGTAAGCGTTGCAGGTAAAGAAACTATCGACGTCAAGCTCGAGGATGACAACACCACCCTCAACGACGTGGTTGTAATCGGCTATGGTACAGTTAGAAAGAAGGACCTCACTGGTTCTGTATCTTCTATCAGCGACAAGCAGATTGCCAATATTCCTGTATCTAACGTAAGCGAGGCGATGACCGGTAAGATGGCGGGTGTGAACATCACCACCACCGAAGGTTCACCAGATGCTGACGTGAAGATTCGCGTGCGTGGTGGCGGTTCCCTTTCTCAGGACAACTCTCCACTCTACATCGTTGACGGTTTCCCTGTAAGCTCTATCAGCGACATCGCTCCTAGCGAAATCCAGAGCATCGACGTGTTGAAGGATGCTTCCTCTACAGCCATCTATGGTGCCCGTGGTGCCAATGGTGTTATCATCGTTACAACCAAGAGCGGTTCTGAGGGCAAGACCCAGGTGAACTTCAATGCTTCTCTCGGCTACAAGAAAGTATCTAAGTTGGTAAAGACTATGTCTCCATACGACTATGCATACTATCAGTATGAGTTGGGTAGCACTGACTATGGTAACTACAACGACCTCGACATCTGGAAGTCTATCGAAGGACGTGACTATCAGGATGAGGTATTCGGCCGTACAGGTAACCAGAAGCAGTATAACGTGAACGTAAGCGGTGGTACCAAGGACCTGAAATACAACATCGGTTTCTCTCACAACGACGAGAAGAGCATCATGCAGGGTTCTGGCTATGCCAAGAACAATGTAAACGCCAAGATCAATGCCAACTTGAACAAGTGGTTGTCTCTCGACTTCAATGGCCGTATGGCTTTCACAAAGCTGGACGGTTTGAATGGTGGTGCAGATACCAACGAGTCGAGTGCAGCAAACTCAGTTGTTGCCAACACCGTAAGATGGAACCCGGTAGAGCCTCTCTCCGGCACATCAGACGATGATGAGGAGAACAGCACATCAACACGCCGTAACCCAACAGAGCGTATCACCGATACCTATAAGTATCAGGAGCGTTTCCAGCAGAACTACAACGTAGGCTTGAACTGGAAGCCATTCAAGAACATCACATTCCGCTCTGAGTTCGGCTATGGTTGGAAGTACAACAATACCGACCAGGTTTGGGGTTCTAACGCAACCACCAACTCTAAGTATGGTTACAACGGTCAGCCACAGGTACAGTTCGTTCGTTTGGAGAACAAGAACTGGCGTAATGCAAATACATTGACTTACGACAACAAGAAGCTTTTCCATGGTCGTGACCACATCAATGTATTGGTTGGTCAGGAATGGAGCAGCAGCCAGGACGTAACTCGTACCAATACTTCTGTAGCCTTCCCTACTTCATTCACATTGAACGAGGTATTGGCTAACACAGCAGCAGGTACAGCGCTTCCTAACGAGGGTAACATCAAGGCTGAGGAGAACATTCTCTCTTACTTCGGCCGTATCAACTATACGCTCAACGACAAGTATTTAGCAACATTTACACTTCGTGCCGATGGTTCCAGCAAGTTTGGCAAGGACAACCGTTGGGGTCTCTTCCCATCAGCAGCCTTGGCTTGGCGTATGTCTGACGAGGAATTCCTGAAGGGTGCTTCCAGCTGGCTTTCTAACCTGAAGGCTCGTCTGAGCTTCGGTACAGCAGGTAACAACCGTATCAACTCTGGTTTGCTGACTACCACCTACTCAATGGCAGACAACACATCAAAGGCTCCATTCTTCGATGAGAACAGAGCTTCTATGCTTGAGCATGGTAAATATCTCTATAATCCAGACTTGAAGTGGGAAACCACAGTGACCCGTAACTTCGGTATCGACTACGGTTTCTTCAACGGTCGCATCAGCGGTACATTGGACTTCTACTGGAATACCACCAAGGACCTCTTGATGCAAAGTATCGTTCCTGCCAACACAGGTTACTCTTACCAGTTCCAGAATTTCGGTAAGACCTCTAACAAGGGTGTTGAGTTGGCACTCAATGCTGTAATCGTAGACAAGAAGAACTTTGGTTTGAACTTCAACTTCAATGTATCTTACAACAAGAACAAGATTGACGAGTTGAACATGGAGAACCCATGGCAGAGTTCTAATTGGAGCGGTTCTACCATTGCCAAGTACGAAGACTTCCGCGTAGAGCAAGGCGGTCGCCTCGGTGAGCTTTGGGGCTACAAGAGCAATGGTTTCTACACCGTGTATGATGCTGCAACAGGCAAGGGTGACTTGGTATTGAAAGCCAACGGCACTTGGGCACTGGCAGAAGGCGTAAAGGACAACAGCTACAAGCTCTTCGGCGGTAACCTCTATCCAGGCGTTGCCAAGGTAGAAGTTGATGAGAATGGTGATGCAGTGAAGCAGCGTCTGGGCAACACCGTACCTACCACAACAGGTGGTTTCGGCTTTGACGGTCACGTTGGTAACCTCGACTTCAACCTGTTCTTCAACTACTCATTGGGCAATAAGCTTGTGAACGGTACCAAGCTTGCCAACTCATTCTACGCTGGTTCAGCCAAGAACTATAACCTTGTAGATGATTTCAACGTAGGCAACCGCTATACCTGGATTGACCCAGCCAACGGTAACAACATCGGTCGCCCATCAGCTAGCCTCATCGCAGAATATGGTGGTGTAGAGAACGTGATGAACCGCTTGAACGAGATCAATGCCAACGCCAATATCTACAATCCAGCAGGCGTATCAACCATGCAGCTCATCAGCTATGCTGTAGAAGATGCATCATTCCTGCGCCTTCAGAACGTAACAGTGGGTTACACCTTGCCAAAGAAGTGGGTAAACAAGTGCTACATGCAGAACGTACGCATCTACTTCACAGGTTACAATCTGCTTTGCTTCACCAACTACTCAGGCTACGATCCAGAGGTTGATACAAGTTCAAAGAAGAACCCAATGACCCCAGGTATCGACTATGCAGCTTATCCAAAGAGCCGCACCTTCGTAGGTGGTATTAATGTTACATTCTAAAATTTATAAGATAATAACAATGAACAAGATATTATATGCATTTGCATTGGCAGGCGTATTAGGATTGTCTTCATGCTCCGACTTCCTGGATCAGACATCTCCATCAGAGATGACTGCTGAGAATACCTACGCCTCACCTTATTATACCAATCTTCGCGTCAATAAGCTCTATGGTGGCATGGGACAGGACCGTACCTACGCACAGGACTTGTCTATCGTATGGAACCTGAACAGCGACTGCGAATTGATTGACGGTCTTGGAAGCAATGCTACCAACACCTCAAGTGAACGTGGTAACATGAACTATAACATGGACCCGGGATGGAGCAAGATCAGCGGCGTATGGGATGCTGAGTATGGTATCATCGAGGATGCCAACCAGATTATTGAGGGTATCCGCAGCAGCGCTACATTAACAGCTGGCGGTGCTAACCAGAAGTCTATGGAACGCAGTCTCGGCGAAGCGCTCACCATCCGTGCCATGGTTTACTTCGACTTGGTTCGTATCTTTGGTGATATTCCGTTCAAGAGAGAGGCATCAAAGTCAGACTTGAGCAACGCTTATCTGGAGAAGACCGACCGCGACGTAATCATGGATTCCCTGATGAACGACCTGGATGAGGCTATCGAGTACTTGCCATGGGCAGACCAGGCAACAGGCTATACCACAGAGCGCACAACCAAGGGTTATGCTCACGCACTCCTGGCACAGATTGCCATGACACGTGCTGGCTACGTGATTCGCGAGAAGGCAAAGGACGGATATGAGACAGCATCTTACAGCGATGCTACTTATCCAACACAGCGCCCTGGTGCAGCAGACCGCAAGGCTCTCTACGAGCGTGCCCTGAAGCACTGGTCTGCTATCATCAACGACAATACTCACAACCTCAACCCATCTTTCGAGAACGAGTGGTACTTGATTAACCAGCTCTCTCTCGACAAGACTTACCACGAGAACCTCTTCGAGATTCCTTTCGGTGAGAACGTAACAGGAGAGTTGGGTTACACAGTAGGTGTCCGCATGAATGGTGTTACAACAGAATATGGCTATGGCAACTCATCTGGTAAGATGAAGGTTACAGCTCCTCTGCTCTATTCTTACGACAAGAAGGATACACGCCGTGACATCACTTGCGCTAACTTCGAAATCAAGCAGGACGGCAGCAACACTGTTGAGAACATGCTGAAGAATGCTCCTTTCGGTATGTATGTTGGTAAATGGGATGCCCGCAAGATGAACAACACCTGGTTGCAGAACAACCTGAAGGCTACTGCCAAGCATACCACAGGTATCAACCCTGTGAAGATGCGCTATGCTCAGGTATTGCTCTACTATGCTGAGTGCATGAACGAGTTGGCAGGCAATCCAGATGCCAACTACGAAGGTTCAGCAAACGGCATGACTGCCCGCCAGGCTCTGGAAGCAGTACACACCCGTGCCTTCAACCAGGCTGACAAGAATGAAGCTAAGGCATACGTCAACAACATTGCTTCTGACAAGGACGCATTCTTCAATGCTCTCGTTCAGGAGAACATGTGGGAGTTTGCAGGTGAAGGTATCCGCAAGTACGACCTGATTCGTTGGAACCTCCTCGCAGAAAAGATCAATGAGTTCAAGCAGACTTACCTGGCAGAACTTGCAGACGGTACTTACCAGAAGACCATCTACTTCAACTACCTGGATGAGAAGAAAACCAAGATTGACTTCTCTAGCGTAACATGGTATGGTATTCCTGACGGAAAGACATCTGCTGACTACGAAGGCAGTATCGACTCATTCGGTGCAGCTAAGTTGGATTCTGGTTCAGATACACAGGTTGACGTAAACCTGCCATCTATCAGCAGCGGTTTGGTTGGCGATAACGTAGCAGTGAAGAACCGCTATCTCATGCCAATCGCTTCTACAACCATCTCTGCAACCAACGGTAAGATTCACAACTCTTATGGTTATGCAGACTAATTCATCTTTAATCAAAAAAGACAAGAAAATGAAGAGCATTAAAAACATATTGGGCACAGCATCTATGATGGCATTGACTCTGTCGGCTACTTCTTGTACCGATGGCAATGACTGGGACGTAGATGGCAGCCTGTCAAGATTGTTCGGTCTCAACGGTGACAAAATCACCGTTGAAACTGCCGAAACATCAGCTACTGTTACATTCTCTGCCTTCACATCAAAAGCAGTTCCTTCACCAGAGTACTATGTATTCGAGGTAAGCAAGGACTCTCTTTACGAGGGTGTTGAGAATGCTAACATCATCAAGTTCGGAGAAGATAAGACCTTGACTTCTTCTCCAGTAGTTCTCTCTGGTCTCGATGGCGACAGCAAGTACTACATGCGTGTAAAGGCTATGTCTTCTACTGCTAACGAGTCTAAATGGGTTTACTACAAGGATGGTTCATCTTTCAAGACAAAGGCTGAACAGTTATTCAACGAGCTTACTACAGCCGACCTCTTTGAAGACCACGTTAATTTCTCTTGGACTCCAGGTGCTACAGTTACCCATATCACAATTGTCAACGCAGCAGATCCAGAGGATAAGAGCAAGCATGAACTTACCGCAGACCAAATTGCTGCTGGTAAAGTTACTTACTCTAACGTGAAGCCAACAACCACTTACATCGCCACCTTATATAATAACGATGTAAAACGTGGTCAGTTGCAATTCACTACACCTGCAGCAATGCCATCTGCAAACTATAAGTACACGCTCCCAAGCGATGTGAATGTTATCTCCCAGACTCTCATTGAAGAGATTGCAGAGCAGGCCAAAGCTGCAGCAGGAAACGAGACTAACTATAGTGCAACTATCGGTATTCCTGCTGGTGCCACAGTTTCTCTCTACGGCACAAATGATTCAGATGGTGGCAAGACCAACGTAACCATCCCAGACGGAATGTCTGTTACATTCTTCGGTTTGGCAGGTGGTGATGCGCCTACCATCAATCTTGACAAGAACTTCGATGTTGCAGGTTCTCATGCATTCATCAAGTTCCAGAACGTGAAATTGGAAGAGAATGGTGCTGGCTACTTCATCAACCAGAGCAAGGCTTGTACCATAAGCGAGTTCACTTTGGAGGATTGCGAGGTTAGCAATATCAAAACATCATTCTTCCGTATCCAGGGAAGTGATGCTAAGTCTATCGGCAAACTTACCTTGAAGAACAGTATCTTCACCAAACTCTGTGCAGGTTATGGTTTCATCCACATTGATGCAGGCAGCGGTAAAGGTCATCTCGACAACGTAGAGATTGACGGCTGTACATTCAACAGTATCTGTGTAACCGGTAAGGTATTTATCTTCAGCAAGAAGACAGATATGCAGGACATCACCATCAAGAACAGCACATTCTACAACTGTAATGGTAACGGCCAGTTCTTCGTTGACTTCAACGCTGACACATTTGGACCAAACACATTCACAATTGAGAACTGTATCTTCGGTAAGAGTGCTGATGAGGCTACCAACAAGAACATCAGAAGCAAGACTCCAGCAACTGTAGTAAACAGCTTCAGAACAACAGACTTCTTCAAGGTGATTAAGGGCGTGAATGATACAGAGTTCAGCTCTACCCAGTTGTTCAAGGACCCAACCAATGGCGACTTTACCATCAAGGCTGGAACTTTGAAGGAAAAGGCTGGTGACCCACGCTGGTATGTAGTAGAGGATTAATCCACAAGGATTAACACCTCATATAAATTTAAGAAAAGTGCAATGCTTATATGGAGCATTGCACTTTTTATTTTCTACTATTGTTATAAACAACGATGATAGCAGATGAATTGCGTAATCGTTTTCGTGTTTTTTATACATTGATTGCATCAGTAATCAAAAGAAAAGTAGTAACTTTGCAAAAAGAAATTAAGCCTAAAAAATATGAATAGAAAAATGATCAAAACCATCGTGCTCGCTGCACTCATGGCTGTGCCTTTCTTTGCTAAGGCACAAACTTTTGCCGGCATCACTGCTGAGCAGAATGCACAAAATACCCCTGCGGGTTGGACTGCTGTCAACTTGCCTCAGTTGCCTGCTATCACTTCGGCAAATACGTTTAACATCAAGGATTATGGTGCCTCAACATCTGCTGCAGATAATACCAAGGCTATCCAGAAAGCGCTTGATGCAGTTCCTTCAACTGGCGGTATGGTCGTAATACCTGCGGGTACCTGGATGTTTGGTAGCACAGACCAGATGACCAGCAAGACAGAGGTGCTCAGCATCAAGTCTAAGACAGTACTCCACCTTTGCGCTGGAGCAACCTTGAAGCTCGTAGAATACGGCAAGGCTCCAAACAATAAGACTGTATTCATTGGTTGCAAGAACAAGAACCAAAGCGACATTGTTATAGAGGGTGAAGGTGAAACTTCTATTATAGACGGTCAGGGAACCCGCTGGTGGAAGGCTCGCGATAACAAGGAGACCTTCAATCCAGGAGCGATGATCCGTTTCGAGAAAGGCAGCCGATTCCTGATTCGCAATCTCAAGGTCCAGAATACTCCGGGTGTCAACATTACCTTGAGTAACAGCAATGGAGCCAATAATGGTACTGTTCATGATGTAACCATCTATAACCCTTCTTCAGAAACCAAGACAGAACAGCCTTCTCATAACACAGACGGTATCTCTATCTGGGGACAACACATGAACATCTATAACTGCAACATCAGTACAGGTGATGATAACGTGGTTTGCGACAACGATGCACAGTACATCCATGTCTGGAACTGTAAGTTCGGTACAGGACATGGTGCTTCTATCGGTAGCTACACCAAGAACATCAAGCATGTATGGTTCGACAATATCGACATGAACGGAACAACAGCAGGTATCCGTATGAAGACGGGTATCAATAGCGACGGTACACTACGCGGCAATGGAGAGGAAGACTGGAAGTTCAGCAACTTCACCATGACCAACGTGAAGAATCCTTTCTCTATCGACTGCTTCTACGACAAGAACTACAACAGCGATCCTGCGGTAGACAAGGCTAATGCAAGAGCTTTAGATAGCACTACCCCAACCTACAACGGCATCTTGCTTCAGAACGTGAAGACTACAGATGTTTGCGAGGGCAATGCTATCTTCCTGATTGGTCGCCCAGAGAGCCACATCAAGAACGTGACACTCGACAACGTGCAGATTTCTGCCAAGAAAGGTATCGACATCCGTTTCGTAGATAATCTCGTATTCAAGAATAATTCTAAGATTACATGCCAGTCAGGCAAACTTTGGATTCGCCAGTACGATTCTACGGTAGACGACCAATGTGATGCAACAGGGGCAGGTACAAATCCAAATCCCACTCCAAACCCAGGTGAGACAACAGAAGTAAGCTATATTCTGGATGCATCAACCTGCACCTCTTCTTCAAATGATTCATCACCATGGACGTTCAATAACGGTTGCAGCATAGAGAGCAGCAAAGGTTACGCTACAGCTAAAAACAATACCATCAAGTACAGCAAGGGCGTACAGTTTACCATCAACCTGCCCGAGAATATTACCATTACATCGGCTACATTTGCAGGATATGCCAATGAAGACAACAAGACCTGTTATCTCGGCGAACTGAACGGAACCACCTTTGCTAGCGATAAATACGTGTTCCCTAGCCGTACAACCCAAACGGATACGAGCACAATGTTTGATATTACTCTAGACACTCCAGCTACAGGCGCTCTTACCTTCACACCACAAAATGCACAAGCCGCTTGGGTTATCACTCTGAAAGGTGTAAAGGTAACTAGTTCCGGTATCAGTAATGTTGTTTTAACCGCCAAGGTAAACAATAACAACATTTACGACCTCAGCGGTCGCATGGTAAAGCTCAATGCCAAGGCAGAAGACCTGCAAGGTCTCAAAAAAGGTATCTATATCTACAACAACAAGAAATACGTAGCTAAATAATTCATTTAAACATCGGTAACAATGAAAATAAAATATCATTCACTCCTGTGCCTTCTCGCAACCATCGCTTTGAGTTCTCCGCTCACAGCGATGGGGGTAAACGCCCAGAAGGCAACATCACATACATGGAATCCGAACCTGAAGAACGGAATGTATCGCAATCCGGTGATTGACGCCGACTACTCTGACCCAGATGTATGTCGTGTGGGCAATGACTACTATATGACTTCCTCTTCCTTCCAGTGCTTCCCTGGTCTGCAGATTCTGCACAGTACCGACCTGGTAAACTGGGAGATTATCGGCGCTGCCCTACTCGACGACTATCCTGTTCTGCCAGAGTATCAGGGTACCGACCTGGACTGGCGCAAGAAAGTTCAGCATGGCAACTACGTATGGGCACCCTCTATCCGCTATCACGACGGATGGTTCTACATCTATTGCGGTGACCCAGACCAGGGTCTCTTCATGACCAAGACACAGGATCCTCGTGGTCCATGGGAACCTATCACATGGGTGATGAAGGGAAAAGGTCTTATCGACTGCTGCCCTCTCTGGGATGAAGACGGCAAGGCTTATCTTTCACATGGATGCGCAGGTTCCAGAGCCGGCATCAAATCGGTGCTTTTCGTGGCTCCTATGTCACCAGACGGAACCAAAGTTATCGGTCCTTCACGCATCGTATACGATGGACATGAAGACCAGCCTACTATCGAAGGTACCAAGTTCTACAAGCGTAACGGCTACTATTACATCATGAGTCCTGCGGGCGGAGTGAAGTATGGCTGGCAGGTAGAACTGCGTTCCAAGAATCCATACGGTCCTTACGAGGAGTATGTGGGTATGGCACAGGGAAAGAACAAGAAGGTAAACGGCCCTCACCAGGGTGCATGGGTAGATACCCAGAACGGCGAAGACTGGTTCCTCCACTTCCAGGATAAGCATGCCTATGGTCGTGTGGTTCATCTGCAACCAGCCAAATGGGTAAACGACTGGCTCGTCATCGGTGACGACAAGGACGGTGACGGATGCGGAGATCCAGTTCAGCAATGGAAGAAGCCAAACTTGCCATCAAGCGGAAACTTCCAGCCTAAGGAATCGGATGATTTCAACAGCTTAGATCTCGGACTGCAATGGCAGTGGAATGGTCCTTACAGTCAGTACTGGTACTTCTGCGATGCCAAGAATTCCAAGTTGCGTCTCTATGGTGTGCAACAGGCAGAAGATGTAAAGAACCTCTATGATCTGCCTAACCTTCTGCTTCAGAAGTTCCCTACAGAGAATTTCACAGCCACAGCCAAGGTTAAGTTCATACCTAACCGCACTGAAGCTTACAAGGAAAAAGATAAGGTGCTGGGCGAAAGTGCCGGTATGATTATGCAGGGCATGGATTATGCAGCCCTCAAGTTTGTTGATACCAAGGAAGAAGGCATTGTATTGCAATACGTAACCTGCGAGAAAGCAGAGAAGGGAAAAGCTGAGAAGGTGGTGAAGCAAGTAGCCATCAAGACCAGCAAGCTGCCTCAGCCTTACACCGTGAAATATGCCGTAGATGACATCCCTTCATCCCGCATCGCCACACAGGACGTATGGCTCCGTGTAAAGGTACACAGCGAGGGCATCGCCAACCAGATACAGGCTATCGCAGAATGGAGCTACAGTCTGGATGGTAAGAAGTTTACCAAGATAGGCAATCCTTTCACTGTGCGTGAAGGCAAGTGGATTGGAGCGAAACTCGGTTTCTTCAATACCCGCACAGCCAAGAAGAACGACGCAGCCTTCTTCGACATCGACTGGATACATTTCGAAAAATAACTCCTATTTACCCCGCAGGCAGATGATTTTTCTGCCTGCGGGGTTTTCTGTACCCTTATTTCGGTACTAAAAAATCTGGTAATTCTACAGAATTACGAAAACGTTTACGTAACAATTTCCATCAAAATCTATACAAGATAACGATATTTTTATTACTTTTGACGGCGAAATCAAAGAAAAAATAAATAATAATCTCTGATTCCTATTGATCTAGAAGAATAATACACGACAACAATTGCCAGTAAATTCAAAAGACCAAGCAAACATTTAAAAGTAATATAACCTATAAAACAACATCATTATGTATCAACAACTTAAACGTGCCAGCATGGCACTTGCTTTAGGCTCTGTTTGTATTGGTGCGTTTGCACAACAGAAAACAATACAGGGTACAGTGAAGGATTCTAATGGCGAGCCAATGATTGGTGTTACCATTACCGACCAAAACGGTAAAGCTGGCGGAATCACAGACTTGGATGGTAACTTTACTATCCAAAACGTAGAACCTAACACGGTTCTTACATTCAGCTATATAGGCTGCAAAACACAAAAAATCAAAGTAGGAGGTCAAAAGTCATGGAACATTACGCTCGAAGATGACAACGCTGCTCTTGATGAGGTAGTTGTCGTTGGTTATGGTACTATGCGTAAAAGAGATGTCACCGGTTCTATCGCGTCTGTTAATTCGGACAAGATTGCAGCTCGTGGTACAACCAATCTTGCTGAGTCTTTGCAGGGTTCTGTACCGGGTGTCAACATCACCCAGTCGGGTAGCCGTGCAGGTGCAGGCTTCAATATCCAGGTTCGTGGACAGGCTTCCATCAACAAGCAGGCTCAGCCTCTCTATGTAATTGATGGTGTAGTTTGCGACAATATGGACTTCCTGAACCCAGACGATATCGACCGTATCGACGTATTGAAAGATGCTTCTTCTACCGCCATCTACGGTTCCCGTGCTTCTGCCGGTGTCATTATGATCACCACCAAGGGTAGCAAGGGTGCAGACAAGGCACAGAAGGCAACCATCTCTTACGATGGATATTATGGTATCAAGAAGTTGGCCCGCATGCCAGAATTTATGGATGCCAACGAATTCATGGATTACCGTTTTGCCAGATATACCACTCTCGATGGAAAGAGCTACGATGGTTCAAGCCGAAAGGGTGTTGACGCAGACGGACATCCACATTACATCATCAAGAATACCGACTTGAATTCAGCCTTCCTTACCCGCAAGGGTGGAACCAGCTACAAGGATTCCAAGCTTTATGAACTGATGATGGATCCAAGCTTCGATGGTTACGACTGGAAGAAGATGGTGACCCGCACAGCTGCTCAGCAGAACCACTTCATCAGTGCTGCAGGTGCTACAGATAAGGTAAACTACCGTGTAGGTATGGGTTATCAGGGCGAGGAAAACGTATTCAAAGGCAATGACTATGAGCGTTTCAATCTGAAGGGTGCCATGGATGCCAAGCTTTCCAAGATATTTGATGCAGGATTCTCTGTCAACTTATCTATGAGCAGTACAGAAGACGTATGTACTGATGGAACTTATTCACCATACGTGAATGCATTCTATTTCAACCCATTCGTATCTCCTACAGATGCAGATGGCAATCTGATTCCTAACCCGGGTGCAAAGGCAGCCTTCGGGTCTGATGCACAGTTCACATCCACCTACAACCCATTGATTGACCTCTATGACGGTAACTATACCAACGAGACCAAGAAATATACTATGATGGGTAACCTGTATCTGCGTGCCAATATCATGAAGGGATTGAAGTTTACCACAACATTCTCTCCAAACTATTCTCACAAGCGCCAGGGCATCTTCTATGCCACAGGTATCAACGAGGGCAACGACGTAGGTTCTACCTACTACCAGAAGAACAAGACCAACTTTGCATCTGTTGCAAACACCAGCCGGATGGATTGGACCTGGGATAACCAAATAGACTATAACGAGACTTTTGGTGACCACAACATTGGTGCCATGGCCCTCTTCTCACTCTATAAAAGCAATACTGAGTATCAGTATGAGGAAGCTAAGGGTATCGCCAACGACCATACCACCTTCCACAACCTGAGTTCTGCCAGCGGTGACAAGAATCTCTCCAGCTCATACAACGAGTCATCTTTGGAATCATTCGCCTTCCGTGCCAACTATTCTTACAAGGGAAGATATATGGCAACAGCTACACTCCGTGCCGACGGTAGTTCCCGTTTTGCCGATGGCAATCGCTGGGGATGGTTTCCATCTGTAGCTGCAGCATGGCGTATTTCTGATGAGGCATGGATGAAGCAATTCAGTTCTTGGCTCGATAATACCAAACTCCGTGTATCCTATGGTGTTACAGGTAACAACAATGTGGGAGACTATGTAACCATCGCCTCTGCTACAGGTCCTACATACGTGACACTCGGTGGTACCGAAGTACAGGGCTATCACCCTAACGGATTGGTGAACACCGCCCTCATTTGGGAGAAGGTAAAGGAATTCGACCTCGGTCTCGACTTGAGCTTCCTAAAGAATCGCATCAATGTAACTGCCGACTTCTACAACCGTCTTTCTGATGGTCAGATTATGTCGCGTTCAGTGCCTTTGGAAACTGGTGAGAAGACATCTACCTTCAATGTAGGTTCTGTTCAGAACAGAGGTATCGAGTTGGGCTTGCAGTTCAATATCATCAACAAAAAGGATTTCTCCTGGAGTGCCAACGTGAACTTTGCCCGCAACTGGAACAAAATCAAGGAGTTGAGTAATGGTAAGATTGATGAAGTTGCCAACAACTGGTTCATCGGCGAGCCATTGAACGTACTCCGCGATTATACCCATACAGAAGTTATCACTGACAAGGGTGTAACCATGCACACTATGAATGGTGACAAGCACTATACCCTAAAGGAATTCTACGACAAGTATGGCAAGAAATACAAGTGGTATGAAGGCCAGGTAGCCGTTAATGACTGGAACGATGACGGTAAGATTGATGACAGTGATAAGCAGATTTATGGTTGCACCGATCCACGCTGGACAGGAAGCCTCTCTACCAATATCTATTTCAAGGGCTTCGACTTCTCCATCATGTTCTATACCAAGAGCGGATTCTGGTCTCGTAGCTATTTCCATGAGAAGTATATGAAGTATAGCGACCGTGGTAATGCCCACATGAAGTTGGATTACTACATCCCTGCAGGAGCACCAATCATCAATCATGAGACAGGTGAGATTACAACCGCCACAGAGACCCACTACGGAAAGTATCCTTATCCAAACAACAGCGATACATCTATGGGTGGTTATTTCGGTGACAAGGGTTCAGCCAAGGGAGAAGGCTTCCAGTATCAGAAGACTTCATTCACCAAGGTAAAGAACATCACCCTAGGGTACACCTTGCCAAAGAACGTAGTGAGCAAGGCTGGAATCAGAACCCTTCGTGTTTACATGAATATCCTGAACCCATTCTGCTTCACCAACTACAAGGGCTTCGACCCTGAGTGGGCTTCACAGAGCTTGCAGAACGGTGGTCCATCATCTGTAACCTATCAGTTTGGTGTCAACTTGAAGTTCTAAGCTTCATCCCAATTAAGTTCTAAACTTCATATAAAAAAAAGGAAACAATTATGAAAAAGATATTATATAGCGTAGCTCTCGCTGCTTGCTGCATGGGCACCATGACCAGCTGTAGCGACTTCCTGGACGCAGAAAACAAGTCGAATGTGAGCGACAAACAAACTTTCGCTACCAAAGATGGCTTCAACACTTTGGTAAATGATGCCTATCAGCGTCTGCAGAACATCTATGCAGCACCTCTGTTCACCAGCTGCTTTTCTGCAGGAACAGATATGTATGCCGATGCTCGAAACAAGATGAATGAGGCATTGAACACTTATGAGACCTTGACTCCTGAAAATGGTGATATTAAGAATCTCTATACTTATCTCTATGCAGGTATCCGTGCAGCTAATTCTGTATCCTACTATGCGCAGAGCGCTAAGATAGATGATGCCTTGAAGAACAAGCTCGTGGGCGAGGCACGCGTGCTTGCAGCATATGAATACTATCTCCTGGTAAACAACTTTGGAGGTGTACCTATAATGAAGGATTTCCTAACTTCTGCAGAAACCGGATATCCTAAGTCTTCTGCAGAAGAAGTATATGACTACATCATCAGCGAATTGGAGGATGTCATCAGCCAGAACGTACTCGAGGCATCAACAGCAACCAAGGGTGGCGGCCGCATCAGTCAGGAAACAGCCAAGGCTATCCTTGCCAAGACCTATCTCTCAGCAGCATGGGACCTCGGCAAGCAGGAATACTTTGCCAAGGCAGCTTCTCTTGCCGATGAGGTAATTGCAGGCAGAAAGTTGACCACACCATTTGCCAGCCTTTGGAAGGCAGATGGTTCTGGCGATGATAACGCAGAGTTCCTCTGGGATGTAGAATATGATCTGGCAACAGCCAATAATACCACATCTGGTGGTACAGAATGGAGCGGCTACTACTGCAACTATCTGGGTGGAGCCGAGGATCCTATCAAGGCAACAACTTCCAGTTATGTACCAACTCTCTATGCCTTGCATTGCTTCCAGAAGGGTGACCTGCGTTACGATGCTACCTTCATGAAGGAATTGCCGGATGTAAACAAGGGCAATGCCGCAGGCACAGGCTACTGGACCTGGTATAAGAATGGTGAGACTCTGAAGGGATATCCTGTAACCCGTTACTATTCTGCATGGTATGAAACTGATGCAGACTTTGCTGCATGGAAGGCAGAAGATCCAGCCAACAGAGCGAATACCTACCGCATCCCGATGGATTCAAAGACCAAGGAGGCACAGAATATGGATGGCAAGGATATGGATTATTACGACAACCAGCAGTTGGTTTACGGTTCAAATCCTTGCAAGAAGTTTGATGACAGCCATACAGCTTCTAACCAGAAGAATACCTGCTATCGCGATATCCATATCATCACATTGCCAGAGATGTTTCTCGTAGCAGCAGAGGCTTACCTCAAGGCTGGCGATAACACCAAGGCATTGGCCCGCCTCAATGAAGTTCACCAGCGTGCAGGTCTTGCTGCACTTACAGGCACAATCACCATCGACAACATTCTTGACGAGAGCGCTTGCGAGAACTTCGGTAACGGGGCACGTTGGATGGATCTCCGCAGAACCAAGACATTGGTTGAGCGTTGCACCAAGTATAACTACGAAATGGGAGATAAGGCAGCCCAGTATATAGGCGAGAAGCTTCTGCGCCCTATCCCACAGGCTGCCATCGATGCCAACGATATGTTGACATCAGCAGACCAGAATCCTGGTTATTAATACAAGGTTTGATGAAGTTTTTTTATAAACACCACGACATACACAAAGAAACTATTTAATTAAAGACTGTAATCTAGGATTAAGAATCTTGAGATTACGGTCTTTTTTCATTTCCTGTCTCCTTTTCGTTCGCTAAACATAAAGAATAGAGTTTTATCACGATTTCCACGTGTAGATATGAAATAGAGATAAAAAAAGCCCAGAGGATAATCCCTCTGGGCTTTTTATTTAAAATAGAACTATGTTATTCTGGCTTAGCTTCGTCCTTCTTGGCAGCTGTTTTCTTAGCAGCAGCTGGCTTTTTGGCAGCAGGAGCCTTCTTGGCTGCTGGCTTCTTGGCTGCAGCAGGCTTGTCGCCACGAAGTTTTACCACTTCCTTCTCAATCTTCTCAATCTTAGCCTGAAGACGTGTAATTTCCTTGTCTCTCATCTCAATCTCCTCGTCCTGGTTGGTGATGGTAGTGAGAAGACTCTCGAGCTGCTCATTATCTACCTCAGCAGGATAAAGGTTGTTGACGCGAGTGAGGAAGTCGCCAAGAATATTCATATAGTTGGTGAAAGCATCGAAAGGACTAGAATAAATACCGCGGTCCAAACCTACGTTACTTGGTTTGGTTGTCATGAAACGGAAGTTGTTGCTAGCCTGGAGATAATCCCAGTCCTGATTGATACGAGGATCGTTGGCAATGCGAACACGGTCGGCTACGCTATAGAGCTTGTTGAAAGCTTCACGCTGCATTGGGTTACCGAGCCATGAGCTGACATCACGCTCCTCGTCTACCCAACTCAATGTATCAGGAACGTTGATTTCGCCTACAGACTTCATCTTCTGGAAAATCTCGGTAGGAGTAGAGAAGGTAATGCCACGGTCCTTAGCACACTGTGGAAGCGCCTTCAGGAACTCGAGAATATTGCTAGACAAAGGCTGGGCAATACCCAAAGCAGAAAGCTCCATGAAGATATTGATAACCTGCTCCTCTTCCGGGAAAGCAGCAATCTGATTCATGTAGTTGTCTGCAAAGAGAGGATAACCTTCCCAATCACTGTTACTGAAACGCAGAGAAATGTCATCGCTCAAACGAACATCGCGAAGCAAAAGCTTCAACTTAGGGTTCATGGCACAATGATAAACATAGTGAGGAGACTTCCAACCCAATACGTGCTTAGCACCCTCGGTCAACATACCCATGAAGCCCATATCAGCTACCTGAGCACCAATCTCGTCACTATAGATGAGAGAAGAGTTGCGGAGAACAGTAGGTTCCTTGCCGAAACATTCCTTGATCTTAGTGCACTGGCGCTTCACCTCATCCTTGAAGCTAGCCTCATTAACCAATGAAGCAAGACCGTGAGAATAAGGCTCTGCGAGGAATTCCACGCAGCCTGTGTTGTTCAACTCCTGCAGTTTCTCCATCACCTGAGGAGCATGGAGTTCCAACTGCTCCATACCCACACCAGAGAGTGAGAAAGCCACCTTGAAAGATTTACCATTCTTCTCAATCATCTCCTGAATGGCATTCAAGGCTGGCATATATGAACGCTCAGCGATATCGTTGATGCTACGATCATTCTCATAATCATCATAGTAGTAATGATCGGTACCGATATCGAAGAAGCGGTAGCGTTTCAGATGGGTAATCTGATGTATCTCGAAATATAAACAAATTGTTTTCATACTTTGAACTTTAAATTTTGAACTTTGAACTTTATGATTAGCCCTTTAACATTAAAAATTACTTCCACCCCAAAGTCTTGAGATAGAGGTCTTTGATGCGGGCTCCCACTTTCTCCCAGGTAATCTGGTCAACTTCCTTCTTGCCTTCCTCAGAGAGATAGTCGAACAGACTCTCGTTGTGGCAGATGCTGTAGATGGCATCGGCAAGGGCATGAATATCCCAGTAGTCAACCTTGATACAGTTGGTAAGGATTTCTCCACAACCACTCTGCTTAGAGATGATAGTAGGTGTGCCACACTGCATCGCCTCCAGAGGAGAGATACCGAAAGGCTCACTCACTGATGGCATGACATAGACATCACTATCCTTGAGACATTCGTATACCTGCTTGCCACGCATAAAGCCTGGGAAGTGGAAACGGTCGGCAATGCCGCGTTCTGCTGCCAGATAAATCATCTGGTCCATCATATCACCCGAACCTGCCATGCAGAAACGCACGTTGCGGGTACGGTGCAATACCATATTGGCTGCCTCTACGAAATACTCAGGGCCCTTCTGCATGGTGAGACGACCCAGGAAGGTTACCACCTTCTCCTTACCCTTATGATTAGGGCGAGGAATGTCTTGCCACTCCTGCTTCAATGGATAAACAGCATTGTGCATGGCGAAGCACTTGCGTGGATCCTGGTGATACTGATGAATAACTGTCTGACGAGTCAACTCAGATACACACATGATGCAGTCGGCATTGTCCATACCGTCTTTCTCGATAGAATATACGGTAGGGTTCACCTTACCACGGCTACGGTCGAAATCAGTAGCATGTACGTGAATGCACAATGGCTTTCCACTCACTCGCTTGGCATGAATACCAGCAGGGAATGTCAACCAGTCGTGGGCGTGGATAATATCAAATTCTTCGCTACGGGCAACTACTCCGGCAATGATACTGTAGTTGTTGATCTCGTCGTGGAGATTAGATGGATAACCACCGGCAAAGTCCATACAGCCGAGGTCGTTCACGTTCATATAATTAAAGTCAGCATAGATGTGGTCACGGTAGCGGAAATAGTCATCAGGATCCATAATGTTGCCTACGCGCTGCTGTACATAGTCGTGGTTTACATCACGCCAAGCAATAGGCACACTGTTCATAGCCACAATCTTACATGCACTGCGGTCCTCATCACCAAAAGGATGAGGCAGACACAATGTAATATCGACATCACCCTGGGCATGCAAGCCCTGAGAGATACCAAAGTTGGCAGTAGCCAAGCCACCAAATACGTGAGGAGGATACTCCCATCCAAACATTAATACTTTCATATAGCGTCCTCCTTATATTAATATTGATATTTTTCTAGTAATTCAAGCGCGCGGAGAATCTCTGCCACATTCATGGCAAAAGAGATAGCACCACGACCTGCGAATGGTGGATTGCCATCGAAGAGCTCACTGATAGTACCGAGACAATGATAAGACATCTCGTCTTCGAAACCTACCATCTGACGCTCTACGAAACTCAAGCGTGTACGCTTATAGAGTTTCAGACTCGCCTCCATATAGAAGCCGCAAAGCCATGGCCATGCTGTACCCTGATGGTAAGCATAGTCGCGCTGGGTCTGAGGTCCTACATAGATAGGATTATAGCCACCGCTCTTTGGAGAAAGAGAACGCAATCCCTTAGGAGTCAGGAGTTCACGGGTACAGATATCGAGTACCTTCTTCTTCTGGTCCTGAGACAATGGTGAATAGTCGAAGGCTACTGGGAATATCATGTTTGGACGAACACTCCAATCCATCATGTTACCATCTACATAATCGTAAAGATAGCCATATTCATTGAGGAATGTATCAACAAAAGACTTCTTGGTAATCTCTGCCTGAGCCAGCAATTTCTGCTGGTCAGCCTCCTCACCTACTGCCCCTGCCAAAGAAGCACAGAAGCACAATGCATTGTACCACAGAGCATTAAACTCAACAATATATCCGGTACGAGGAACCACAGGACGGCCATTGGCGGTAGAATTCATCCAGGTAACAGCCTTGTCTCTTCCATTGGTATAAAGCAAGCCGTTCTCCTTCAATTCCAGGTTAGGATGCTTGTTGTCCTGGATGAAACGAATCACGTCCTTGATAAACTGGCCATACTTCTTATGGCACTCTTCCTTAGAGGTTTCCTTAGCATACTGCTGCAAAGCCCAGACTGCCCAAAGTGGCACGTCAGGCTGCTCTATCTCAGTAATATGAGCGGTAAGAGGCTTACCCTCCATAAACTCATAGTATCCGCGCATGGCAGTCTTCATGACCAACTCAAAGTAGTCATTTTCCTCAATAGAGAGCGTAAGACCAGGAAGAGAAATGAATGTATCACGGGCACGGCACTTGAACCATGGATAACCGGCAAGGATATAGCGGTCATCATTCTTCTCACGACGATGGAACTGATGAGCAGCATTGACCAGACAATGGAAGAAGTTGTCGCGAGGCGAACGCTCGTCAACCTCTGTGTCAAAAAGTTTCTTCAAGCTACTGGTCTTGATTTCAGAAGTAGCTGCAGAAAAGACGATAGTCTCGCCCTTCTTGATACCCATTTCGAAATATCCTGGAACATAGAGGTCTTCATTAGAAGCATAACCTCTCTCCTGCTCCTTTGGATATTCTACTCCACGATACCAGTCTGGGCAGAATTTAAACTCGTTCTTCTTAGAGAACTGCATATAAAGGTCAGGATAACCAGCATACATGCAAGTCTTGATTCCGTTGTCTACAGCAGAATAGTCACGAGAAGCTGTTGAATTCTCATGAGTAAACTGGCGAACGCTACGAAAAGCCAAGAATGGACGGAAACGAAGTGTGGTGGCAGAATGTCCGTCTACCAAAGTATAACGAATCAGAAGACGATTCTCATAATGCTGGAAAACGACCTCTTTCTTGAGGATAACACCACCTACGCGATAAAGTGTAGTAGGCACTTTATCGCAATCAAATTCACGAATGTACTTATGGCCTAGCGGACTAAAATTATTGCCTTGGTACTTGTGCAAGCCGAGATTGAATTCAGCACCATGCTGAATCACCGTAACGTCGAGCGAACTTAAGAGCACATGATTCTCATCGTCCAGTTCTGGAACCGGAACGACAAGCAATCCGTGATACTTTCGCGTATTACAGTCTACAATCGTTGAGCACGAATAAGCACCCGAGCGGTTTGTTCTTAACAACTCCTTTGGCAATGACTCTTGTAAGTTAGTCATTAGGGCCTTTTCGAATTTTAGATAACTCATAGATCTATATTAAGGTTTATAATTTATTGACTTTAATCTATTTTGCATTCAAAGGTAAGAAAAAAGAATGGTATTGCAAAGGAAAAAGCGCGACATTTTCTTAAAATTTTTATTTTATATGTTATAGAACATATTTTTTGCTCATTTTTTTCATTTATATGGATTTTTTTATGTACTTTTGCACACGGTTTTAAACCAATATAAGCAAAACGAACTAGAAGGATAATGGCAAAACATAAGATTTGGAATACAGATAGTGCAGCCAAGGAAGTGGCAAACTTGTGGGGCGGCATCGAGGACGAACTGCTCGCGATGCTGAAAACACATATACAAATTACCAAATACAAGAAGGGTGAAATCATCTATGACAATGGAACGATTCCTAAAGACGCCATGTGTCTGCTTTCGGGAAAGGTGAAGATTTACAAAGATGGAATCAACGGAAAAAGCCAGATTATCCGCGTTATCAAACCCAGTGAATTCCTTGGATTCCGTGCCTATTTTGCCAACGAAGCTTACAGGACTGCAGCAATGGCTTTAGACAACTGTGTAGTGGCTCATTTTCCTATGACGGTTCTCATGAAGATGCTGCAGAGCAGTTACAATATCGGCTTTTATTTTATCAAATACCTGAGTATTGAAATCGGTAAATCAGACGACCGCACTGTCAATCTCACTCAAAAGCACATCCGTGCCCGCCTTGCCGAAGCTCTTCTTTTCCTATTGGATTCTTATGGACTGGCTAAAGACGGTTGCACCCTGGATTGCAGTCTGAGCCGTGAAGATTTAGCCAACATTGCCAATATGACGACAAGTAACTGTATTCGCACCCTATCCTCCTTCGTGACGGAAGGCCTTATCAGTACGAACGTAAGAAAAATAAAGATCCTGAATGAGGAAGAACTGAAGAATATTGCAGAAAGGGGATAAAAAACACAATACGCCTTGAAAGGGCAAAAGCATCAATGAAAGCCATTGACCTCTCAAAGCGTATACAGTTAAATTTTATTCACGACCTTCCTACTACGCAGGAATCAGGAAATTGACAACTTCCTGAATAACGGTAATCTGGTAAGGTCCTACCGGCGTATTCATCAATCTGCCATCAATACCAATCAGGGCATTGGATGAAACCTCCACTTCTCTGGTACGGTAAGGATGCACACTCTTATGATTCAGGAACTTACCTTTCACAAAGAGGTAAATACCCTCAAAGAGTTGCGTCATCTGCGGATGATAAACCACAGAAACATCCAGCAAACCATTGTATGGCACAGCATTAGGAGTTTGTCCGTAACCCGTTGCATTACCGACGCACATAGTCATTACCCTGCGCTTGATGACATCTGAATTGATTTTAATATGCATCTTATAATCCAGACGCTGGAAGATCATCAGGATGAAAGAACACAGGAACGACAGCGTACGGGAGCCAAACATGTGATGAGTTTTCCTTCTCAGGTTCATGATGGCAGCAATCAATCCTATATTGATGCAGTTGAGGAAATAACGTCTGCATTTCTCCCCTTTCTTATTCGTATAACGGATACATCCAAGGTCTATCTTCCTGATTCTTCTTGCTTTAAGAGATGCCACCGTATTTTCAATATCGCTGTCGCTGAATCCCCAGAAATGGGCGAAATCATTCATCAATCCATTAGGAATCACACCCAGCGCCACCTGTTCACGCTCCTCAGTATTCATCTGCATCAAGCAATTGACGGCATCATTGAGCGCAGAATCTCCGCCCACAACAACTATTGTCTTATAGCCATTGTTGACAAACATCTTAATCAGTCGCTCTACGCTTTTCTGATTTTCACTCTGCACAAAGTCATAATCTACATTTTGTGCCTTGAGTACCTTTTCTATTTTTTCCCAGCGCTTATTGCTTCTCCAGCCGCCTCGAGGGCAGTAAAGCAATCCCCATTTATTCTCGTTTATCATTGTCTCTTCTTTGTAATTTGAAAGTTGAATAATATTACCTCAAAAGCCGAGCCACCGTCTCCAAAAGCCGAGCCACCGTTGCATCCGATTCCATCGGATGCCATCCCCAGCCAGCATCCAGGCTGCCCCTTAGCTCCTCATCAGCTCCAAAACAGCCTCCACCTTTTTCTCCATTGGCTGCAAGGCATCAATCCAGTGGATGGTAAATCCTCTTCGCTCCATACCTCTGAACCAGGTCATCTGACGCTTAGCAAACTGATGAATGGCAATTTCCAGACCTCGGAACATCTCATCATAACTGGTTTTTCCTATCACATACTCCGTGATAAACTTATATTCCAATCCATAATAAATCAGATTCTCTGCAGGAATTCCCGTATCCAGCAAGCCTTTGATTTCATCAACCATCCCCTCCTTCAGTCGCTGTTTCAGTCTTCGGGTAATCTTCTCCCTTCTAGCATCACGGTCTATACTGACACCAATGATGAGCGAATCAACAGCCGGAAGTTCACGTTCGGGCATCGGATGTTCCAGATTATAAGTCTCTATCTCGATGGCACGGATAGCACGCTGTGCAGTATCCACATCTGTGCGATTGTGCATGTTCGACCCTGTCTTAGCCTTCAAATCCTTCAACATCACTGTCAGTTCGTCCAGGCTTTTATCAGCTAACCTATCTCTAAGTTCCTGATTCTGGGGAACCGGGGACAAATGATAACCTTTCAATACCGACTCAATATAAAGTCCTGTACCACCACACAATATCGGCAACACCCCCCTCTCCAGAATATCCAGATAAGCATCATAGAAGTCTTGCTGGTATTCAAAGAGGTTATATTTCGTTCCCGGCTCACAGATATCAATCAGATGATAAGGTATCAACTTACCATCAACCGTATAGTCAGCCAGATCTTTTCCCGTACCAATATCCATGCCCCGGTACACCTGCCTGCTATCAGCGCTGATAATCTCAGCACCCTTCGTATTACCACCCCAGGAAGCAGCATCCAAGCTGTCAATCTTGGCTGCAAGGGCGGCAGCAAGACTTGTCTTTCCGCTCGCCGTAGGACCTAATATGGTTATCATCTTATGTTTCATGCTACAAAGTTAAGACAAATACTTGAAATCACAAAATAAAAAGCAAAAAAAATGCCGCCCAGCATTAAAAATGCTAGGCGGCAATATTTTCTTAATCGTTAAGAGGCAACGAATTAACCGTTGTGCTTCTTCATGATCTTGATCAACTCAACAACCTTGTGTGAGTAACCAATCTCGTTGTCATACCAAGAAACAACCTTAACGAAGTGGTCTGTCAAGTAAACACCTGCGTTAGCGTCGAAGATAGATGTCAAAGCGCAACCCAAGAAGTCAGAAGAAACAACAGCATCCTCTGTGTAACCGAGTACACCCTTCAACTCACCCTCAGAAGCAGCCTTCATAGCAGCGCAGATAGCCTCCTTAGAAGCAGCCTTCTTCAAGTTAACAGTCAAGTCAACAACAGATACGTCCAAAGTAGGAACACGCATAGAGATACCTGTCAACTTACCGTTCAACTCAGGGATAACCTTACCTACAGCCTTAGCAGCACCTGTAGAAGAAGGGATGATGTTACCAGCAGCTGCACGGCCACCACGCCAGTCCTTCATAGATGGACCGTCAACAGTCTTCTGTGTAGCAGTTGTAGAGTGAACAGTTGTCATCAAACCTGTCTCGATACCGAAGTTATCGTTCAATACCTTAGCGATAGGAGCCAAGCAGTTTGTTGTACAAGAAGCGTTAGAAACGATCTTCTGACCGTTGTACTTGTCTGTGTTAACACCGCAAACGAACATATCAGCCTGGTTACCGTTAGCGTCAGCCTTAGAAGGAGCAGAAAGTACTACATACTTAGCACCAGCCTTCAAGTGCTTCTCAGCCTTGTCGTAAGCGAGGAAGAGACCTGTAGACTCAACTACGTACTCAGCACCAACCTCATCCCACTTCAAGTTCTCTGGGTCACGCTCAGCAGTAACACGGATGTGGTTACCGTTTACGATCAACTCGCTCTTCTCAACGTCAGCCTCGATAGTACCGTCGAAATGACCGTGCATTGTATCATACTTCAACATGTAAGCCATGTAATCAACTGGGCACAAATCATTGATAGCTACTACCTGTACTTCCTTTGCGTTCTCAGCCTCAACTGTAGAACGGAATACGAAACGACCGATACGGCCAAATCCGTTAATACCAATCTTAATCATTGTTCTAATATTTAAATTAATAGTTTAAAAATTATTTCTTTTAAGCTATCAAGCGAATCCGAAGGAGCTGATAACACCTTTTTTCATCCCTATCAAGCACTTTTTCTTCTTTACGAGCGCAAAGTTACAAAAAAAATTCTAACTTTGCAACCAGAATGAGTATTAAATAAGTTAAAAATGAATGAGAGAGCGCTAATAATAACGGTTTTTTAATATTAGACATACCATACTGACAACTCCATATTGCAAAATTCGTTTCTTTGCAGACGGAAAGATGGGTAGCGTAACAGATAAAAGAAGTCGAAGGCGCTTGCTTTTCTCACCTTATTATATATAGAAGAAGATTTTTTATAATATAAACTTTTAAAATTTTAGAGTTATGAGTAAATTTTTAAATGAATTCAAACAGTTTGCCATGCGTGGAAACGTTCTCGACATGGCAGTCGGTGTTATCATAGGTGGTGCCTTTGGCAAAATCGTGAGTTCTGTTGTTGACGATATCATCATGCCACCTATCGGATGGCTCATCGGTGGTGTCAACTTTGCCGACCTCAAGGTAACCCTTCCTTCCGTGAATGTGGCGGGCGAGGAACTCAAGGCTGCTACCATCAACTATGGCAATTTCCTGCAGACCACCTTCGACTTCCTCATCGTTGCTTTCTGTATCTTCATGCTCATCAAGGTTGTCAACAAGATTACAGCCAAGAAAGAAGAAGAGAAACCGGCAGAAACTCCGAAGGCTCCAGAGCCAAGCAACGAAGAAAAGCTTCTCATGGAAATCCGTGATTTGCTGAAAGAGAAAAATGCATAAAAACGTATTTTACAAACAAAAGACCACCATCTGAGTTTGACATCCAACTCAAATGGTGGTCTTTTTTATATGATTATTCCCACTCGATTGTCGAAGGTGGCTTTGAAGAGATGTCATAGCAAACGCGGTTGACACCCTTTACCTTGTTGATAATCTCGTTACTTACCTTTGCCATGAAGTCGTATGGAAGATGTGCCCAGTCGGCTGTCATCGCATCAGTACTGGTTACGGCACGCAATGCAACAGGGTGCTCGTATGTACGCTCATCACCCATCACACCTACTGAACGGACAGTAGAAAGCAATACGGTACCAGCCTGCCAGATCTGGTCATAGAGAGAAACCTCGATCTCGCCATTCTGCATGTCAGCAGGAACACCGGCAGCCAGGACGCGGCGAGCTTCCTCACCACTCAACTTCACCTTATACTCACGCAAGCCACGGATATAGATATCGTCAGCATCCTGAAGGATACGTACCTTCTCTGGAGTGATGTCACCCAAGATACGGACAGCCAAACCTGGACCTGGGAATGGGTGACGGGTAATCAGGTGCTCAGGCATACCCATAGAACGACCTACACGACGAACCTCATCCTTGAACAACCACTTCAATGGCTCGCACAACTGAAGGTTCATCTCCTTAGGAAGACCACCTACGTTGTGATGACTCTTGATTACCTTACCAGTGATATTCAAACTCTCGATACGGTCAGGATAGATAGTACCCTGAGCCAACCACTTGGCACCAGTCTGCTTCTTAGCCTCAGCATTGAAAACCTCCACGAAGTCGCGTCCGATAATCTTACGCTTCTTCTCTGGATCTGTAACACCAGCCAAGTCTGCAAAGAACTTCTCTGATGCATCAACACCAATCACGTTCAGACCCAAGCACTTGTAATCCTCCATTACATCACGGAACTCGTTCTTGCGGAGCATACCGTGGTCAACGAAGATACAGGTAAGGTTCTTGCCGATAGCCTTGTTCAGGAGAACAGCAGCTACGCTGGAATCAACACCGCCAGAAAGACCGAGAATAACCTTATCGTCGCCCAACTGTTCCTTCAACTCAGCAACTGTTGTCTCAACGAAAGAGTCAGCGCTCCAGTCCTGCTTGCTACCACAGATATCTACCACGAAGTTCTTCAAGAGCTGTGTACCCTGCAAAGAGTGGAACACCTCTGGATGGAACTGTACTGCCCATACAGGCTGCTTGGTAGAAGCATAAGCAGCATACTTCACATTAGCAGTAGAAGCAATGCACTTATAATCCTCAGGGATAGCAGTGATGGTATCACCATGGCTCATCCAAACCTGAGAGTTCTCGATGAATCCCTTGAACAAAGGATTCTCCTTGTCGAACTGCTCCAAGTTGGCACGACCATACTCACGGCTGTCTGCAGCCTCCACCTTACCGCCCTGGGCGTAAGAGAGGAACTGAGCACCGTAGCAGATGCCGAGCACAGGAATGCGGCCAATAAACTGGCTCAGATCTACCTTGAAAGCTTCCGGATCATGAACGGAATAAGGGCTACCGCTCAAGATGACACCAATCACAGATGGGTCATCCTTTGGAAACTTGTTGTAAGGCATAATCTCGCAGAAGGTATCAAGCTCACGGACACGACGGCCAATCAGCTGTGTGGTCTGTGAACCGAAATCCAAAATAATAATCTTCTGTTGCATAATATATTAAACTTTGAAATTTGAACTTTGAAATTTGAACTTTATGATTAGCTTAGACTATTGAATTCTTCACTCTTCGTTCTTCACTCTTCACTTTTCACTCTTCACTTTAACTCCTTCAGGAATGCTTCCGCTTCTTTCAGCGTCTCCTGCTTTCCCACATCCATCAGCTTGAGGTCGTTCTTCACGTATCCCTCAATGCGAACCTTGTCGCAATGCTTCAGATAGAAATCCATGATTGGGAACTTATCCGGTTCCTCCTCCATCAATGGGAAGAGTGATGGGGCTACCATGTGGATGCCCGAGAAAGCATACATCTTATAATCTTTAGGATTGAGATCTGGATAAGGACTCTTTACCTCGCCCGTCTCAATATTCGTCCAACCTACCAGTCGCATACTGTCATCGAAGAGAAGATAGCGCTTGGTCTTACGTTCGCTCACCATCAGTCGGGCTGCTATCATGTCCTGACTCTCCATCTGGTAGAACTTCTTCAGATCCACATTACTCAGAATATCCACGTTGTGGATGAGAATAGGCTCTGTCTGGTTGAAGAGCGGCCATGCCTTCCGGATACCTCCACCCGTTTCGAGCAGCTTTTCGCTCTCATCACTGATACGGATGTCCATACCGAAGTTATCATTCTCTCTGAGATAGTCGATGATTTGATTGGAGAAATGATGCACGTTCACTACAATGCGAGTGAAACCGGCATCCTTCAACTGAAAGATGACACGTTTGAGCAAAGGTTCTCCACCGACACTTACCAAAGCCTTCGGAATACGGTCGGTAAGTGGCTTAAGGCGAGTGCCCAAACCTGCTGCGAATATCATTGCTTGCATCATTGCTGTATAGCTATATTTTAATGTGCGTGCAAATTTACTAACTTTTTGCGAGATAGCCAAATTTGCACGCCACTTATTCTTATTTTGCAGGCAAAACCTGCTCTATCTGTTGCTCACGATGGCAGATTTGCACTTCCACGCCAAACTTTTCGTGGATATGCTCTGCCAGATGCTGAGCGGAATACACACTGCGATGCTGACCGCCCGTACAACCGAAACAGAACATCAGAGAGGTGAAACCACGCTGGATATAACGGTTCACGTGATGATCGGCAAGTGCATAGACATGCTCCAGGAACTGGAGAATCTCACCATCATCCTCCAGGAATCGGATGACCGGTTCGTCCAGCCCCGTCAACTTCTTGTAAGGTTCATAACGGCCTGGGTTATGAGTGCTTCTACAGTCAAAGACATAACCGCCACCATTGCCCGACGGATCTTCAGGAATACCCTTTTTAAAGGAGAAACTGTAGACTCTCACAACCAAAGGTCCCTTTCCGTCATACTTGGAGAATGTTGCCGGTCCATCCTGTGGATGAGCCCGATAAATATTATTATCTGTAGTCTTATATCCATCTGCACGTGTTACGGCAGCACTCTCGATGCGCTTGAACTGCGGCAGTTCGGTAAGTCTGCGAAGCATATCCATCATATAGGGATAAGGGAACACCTTCTCGCCCATCTTCAGGAGATCACGAAGATTCTGGATGGCAGGTGGAATACTGTCGAGGAAATGCTTCTTGCGCTCGAAATAGCCACGGAAACCGTAAGCTCCCAACACCTGTAAGGTGCGGAAGAGCACAAAGAGACTCAGACGATTCACGAAATGGCGAACCGAAGGAACCTCCGTATAATCCTTGAGCGACTGATAATACTCCCAAACCAACTCCCGGCGGAGCTTGAAGGAATATTTGGCAGAAGCCTGCCAGAGGAAGGAAGCCAGATCATAATAGAACGGTCCTTTTCTGCCACCTTGGAAATCGATAAAATACGGATTGCCATTCTCGTCCAACATAATGTTGCGTGCCTGGAAATCACGATAGAGGAAACAATCCATCTTTTCGGAAGTCAGATCCTTTGCAAACAACCGGAAATTGGCTTCAAGTTTCAGCTCATGAAAATCCAGATCGGTAGGTTTCAGGAAACAATACTTGAAATAGTTGAGGTCAAAAAGAACGCTATCCACATCAAATTCCGGCTGAGGATAGCAATTGGACCAGTCCAGCCCGCGAGCACCACGCAACTGGATGTTAGGCAACTCACGGATTGTCTTCTTCAGAAGTTCCTTCTCCTTCTGATTATATCTTCCTCCAGCCTCACGACCACCCTTGATAGCATCGAAAAGCGAAGTTCCCCCCAGGTCAGTCTGTATATAGCAAAGCTGATCCTCGCTCACAGCCAAGATCTTTGGTACAGGCAACTGTCGGAGGTTGAAATGATTGGCAAGATAAATGAAGGCATGATCTTCATCACGACTGGTGCCCACGACACCAATCACCGTATCTCCATCTTGCTTGATGATACGGAAATACTGACGGTTACTTCCCTGCCCTGCCAACTTGATGACATCCGCAGGTTCTTCGCCAGCCCATTGCTTATAAAGATTAATTAGCTTTTCCATCATCATTCAGTTTACGACGCTTTCTATTATCGTCTATCTTCTGAGCGAAGTTATCACCGATAAAGAGAAGCAATAAAATACCAAGCGTAGTGAGGAATGAATTAGTAGTTGTCATTCCCAACTCAGCCTTTGTTATATAAATCAGTCCACCGATAACAATCAGGAAGACCAATGCTTTTTTCCAATCAATATTCTTCATGCTGCAAAATTACACAATAAATTCGAGAACACAAAATAAATAACAAAAAAAAATCGGATGTCTCACGACAACCGATTTTCAAAAACAAACTACTTAAAAACTAATCTACTAAAACAAATCAAAAAAATATTTTCAATTGTACAAAGACCTCTCGGTTTTAATACAATCATTATTCAAACATTGATGATAATCTCCTCGCAGTGAGAAGAACTATCTTTATTCGCTTGCAAAATTACAAAAAAAGTCAATTCACTCCAAATAATTTTGCGATTTTTTGCATCTTTAAAACTTAATAAATACAAAAATAGGGGTAATTCATTGAGAATCACCCCTATTTGTTATTTTTACTTTGCAAAACCGCACCCTTACAGTATGCGTTGTTTGCGCGAACTATTCAGTTTTTACATCATGCCGCCCATACCTGGAGCTGCTGCCGGAGCTGCTGGAGCTGGTTCTGGTTTGTCTACCAATACGCACTCTGTAGTCAGGAACAGACCAGCGATAGAAGCAGCATTCTCCAAAGCTACACGCTCAACCTTGGCAGGATCTACGATACCAGCCTTGCGCATATCCTCGTAAACGTCCTTGCGGGCATTGTAACCGAAGTCACCCTCGCCCTCGCGAACCTTATTTACTACTACAGAACCCTCGCCACCTGCATTGGCTACAATCTGGCGCAAAGGCTCTTCGATAGCACGCTCTACGATGCGGATACCTGTTGTCTCGTCAGCGTTGTCACCCTTCATATCCTTCAATGCCTCGAGAGCACGGATATAAGTAGTACCACCACCAGCTACGATACCTTCCTCGATAGCAGCACGGGTAGCGCAGAGAGCATCGTCAACACGATCCTTCTTCTCCTTCATCTCTACCTCAGAGTTGGCACCTACATAGAGAACAGCCACACCACCGGCGAGCTTAGCCAAACGCTCCTGAAGCTTCTCCTTGTCGTATGAAGACTTGGTATTCTCAATCTCGTTCTTGATCTGAGCTACACGATCCTGGATGTTAGCCTTCTCGCCATGACCGTTGACGATAGTTGTATTGTCCTTGTTGACAGTAACCTTGTCAGCAGAGCCCAGCATATCCAAAGTAGCCTGCTCCAACTTCAAGCCCTTCTCCTCAGAGATAACAACACCGCCAGTCAATACAGCGATATCCTCCAACATAGCCTTGCGACGGTCGCCGAAGCCAGGAGCCTTTACAGCACAAATCTTCAAACCGCCACGCAAACGGTTAACAACCAATGTTGTCAAAGCCTCAGAATCAACATCCTCAGCGATAACCAGCAAAGGACGACCGCTCTCAGCAGCTGGCTGGAGGATTGGCAAGAACTCCTTCAGGTTAGAAATCTTCTTATCGTAAAGAAGGATGTATGGGTTATCCATTACACACTCCATCTTGTCAGCATCTGTCATGAAGTAACCGCTCAAGTAACCACGGTCGAACTGCATACCCTCAACTACACCGATGTTGGTATCACGGCTCTTGCTCTCCTCGATAGTGATGACACCATCCTTGGAAACCTTGCGCATAGCGTCAGCCAGGAGCTTACCAATCTCAGCATCGTTGTTGGCAGAAACAGTAGCCACCTGCTCAATCTTGTCGTAGTTGTCATCAACCTGCTCAGCATGATCCTTGATGAAGGCAACGACAGCAGCTACAGCCTTGTCGATACCACGCTTCAAATCCATAGGGTTAGCACCGGCAGTAACGTTCTTCAAGCCCTCAGTCACGATAGCCTGAGTCAGGATAGTAGCAGTTGTTGTACCGTCACCGGCATCATCACCAGTCTTGCTGGCAACGCTCTTTACGAGCTGAGCACCAGTATTCTCGAACTTATTCTCCAACTCTACTTCCTTAGCCACGGTAACACCATCCTTAGTAATCTGAGGAGCACCAAACTTCTTTTCGATTACCACGTTACGTCCCTTAGGACCGAGAGTTACCTTTACTGCATTTGCCAACTGATCGACACCCTTCTTCAAGAGGTCGCGGGCATCCATATTATATTTAATATCCTTAGCCATGATTTTTCTTAATTATTAATTATTAATTGTGAATTATAAACTGATACTACTCCTCTACTACTGCGAGTACGTCGCTCTGACGCATCATCATATACTTAGTACCATCAAATTCCAATTCAGTACCAGCATACTTACCGTAGAGAACGGTATCACCTTCCTTGAGAATCATATCTTCATCCTTAGTACCCTTGCCTGTAGCAACGACCTTACCACGCTGTGGCTTTTCCTTTGCTGTATCAGGGATAATGATTCCACCTACTTTTTCTTCAGCTGGTGCAGGAAGTACCAGCACTCTGTCTGCTAATGGTTTAATGTTCATGATTCTATATTTTTAAATTGTTATTACTTCTTGTTTTTATTTCAGATCTTCAGCAAGCCTATTGGGGCTCACCACCAATCGACACATGCCCATACGAAAAACGTGCCAAAGTATCAATACTGACACTTTGGCACGCCCACAGACTGACAGAATAACAGAAAAACAGCTCATATAGGTTGCAACAACCGGCATGTGACGTCAAGGGAAACACCTACCCTTTATCTAAGATTGACAGTCTGTGTTTTCCCAGTAATAGTAGTAACAACAGCTTTACCATTGGCAAGAACCTCCACCTTCTCGTATTTGGCATCAACAATCACCTTGCCTTTCAAGTTCATGATACCCCAGTGCCTTGGCATCTGCTCAAAGGCACAATAGGCACCAACAGGTTGAGAAATGCTGTGGTAGAGAGGAGGTACTACAACCTTACCATCCATCTTCAATCCCCACTTCTTTCCAGCTTGATACAATTCCACGCTGCCTGCCTCCGACTTCTCGTGCAACAGTAACAGTTCCTGTTCCTCTTGCTTTTTCCTGCGCTTCATTTCTCGCTCATAGACCAGTTTGCCAAGCCGTGGCATCGCAACCGTCAAATTCTCGCTTTCTGTTTTGGGTTGATTGCAACCTATATAGGTCTTTTTCAAGCTGGAGTCAACGAAGTAGTAATCCTCATGACTGTCCATGACCACTATGCCACTGTCGTACAGGTCGGCGCACAGCCAATATACATGAGTATGGTCGCCACGTAAAAAACAAACCTTTTCACTGTTTTCTTTATACATACGCATAGAGCCGCCATCCTCCTCTTTATATATCCATTCCTGACAACCACAGGCTGTAGAGCATTGAAAGTTGTAGATCATATAATATCCATAATTCCATAGGTCATATTGGGAAGGGCGAAAAGGCAAAGCAAAGTGCTCGTAGGTACGAGACCTGAAGAGACCATTATATTCGACGAATTCCCATTTATTGATGGTGATTACCTCGGGAGCATCTTTCTCATGAATGTCCTCGTCTATGACAACTCTCGCCAAGAGGTCGTAGTAACATACAGTCTTTCTGCGAGGTCGATAGGATAAGATATTACCTCGTAAGAACTTCATTTCATAATAGTTGCCTGGTTCTATCACCTGTTCGCCTTGCCGGTTTACCACCGTCATCTTTCCATCATTCAACTTGACGATGGCAAAATCATCATTGCAATCCACAAACTCCCGATACTGCAACGACTGCATCAGTTCCTCATGGCTCATCACCATCATCATTTCCGAGTCTTGACCAACAGGCACAGTTTCTTGCTTTCCGTACATCAAGAAGAAATCTCTTTCCTTGGCAGTCTCCTTCTTACCAACTTTCAGCTTTCCCTCGAACATAGCATTCCAGTTCCATACTTGCGAAGGCAATCCAAACACCCGATACAGTCCCACATTATCTATAATCAAGCTATTCTTCTTCCCCTTAGCCACTCGCAGTCCACGTCCCACCATCTGCAGATACTTGGCAAGCGACAAGGTAGGTCGAGCCAACTGTACAAACTCCACATCCGGGCAGTCAAATCCCTCCGAGAAGATGTCCACATTTACCAATACTTGTATAGGAGCAAGTTCATCAGCAGGTCGCAAGCAAGTAGCAGTAAGTCTATCGCCAACTCCATCAGCAGCCCGCAAACAAGTAGCACCCAGGCGGTCCCCAAGACCATCACCAAGGCGGTTTACACCGCACAAACAATCTGGCGAGACCTTTGATGCTCCACTCATCCCCAGGCGGTCCCATCCCGCACAATCTGGCGAGACCTTTGATGGTCCGCCAACCTTAAAGCGTAGCGGTTCCGAGCACCGGAGGGCGGTTACATCCCCTGTCCCCTGAGGGGAAAGGGGCTTGGGAAAAGCGGTGGAGCCTCCCTTAAGGGTAAGGGAGGACGGGTGGGTTTTCGAAAAGGAAGAATATTTAAACCTTTCAATAAGTTCTTTTCGTAAAGAACTTGGCGTTTTACTATCAATAGCAACAGCCGCTATGCCGTGTTCTCTGTAGAACTCGGCAATAGCATTGGCATGAGAAATATTGATAGCATACACGATGCCCTTTCGGTCTTTACCAAATTCTTCCAAACTCCGATAGAGCCTTTCGATACTCGGCTTCTTATTCAGCAGCATATCCATTTCCTTGTTCTGGTAGTCACCATCTGCCCCTCGCTTCTGTAAGGAGTCGATGAGCCGTTGCGTCACACCATCCGACTTGATGCTCACGAAATCGTATGTTGCCAATCTTCCTTTGCTGATAAATTCAGGAACACTCCAGGACTGTACCAATACGTCAAACAGATCAGTAAAACCCTTACCGTTTAATCGGCAAGGAGTAGCCGTCAGTCCCAGGAACTTAGCATTCGGGAATCTCTCCCACATCTCCTTATAGGTCTTGGCGAGCGCATGGTGCGCCTCGTCAATCACTATCATCCCCGGTTCTTCCTCTATCTCGTCATAGTGTTTAGCCAACCATTGTATCGACACCGCCTTTATCGGCATCATGTCAGAAGCAGGATTGACAGAAGAGGCAGAAGTGGCACCAAGCCCATCACCACCCCTCTCACCCAGGCGGTCCCATCCCGCACAATCTGGCGAGACCTTTGATGCCCTCTTTAATGCGCCAGCCGACAAACAATCTGGCGAGACCTTTGATGGTCCGCCAACCTTAGAGCGTAGCGGTTCCGAGCGACGAGGAGGAGCGGTTACATCCCCTGTCCCCTGAGGGGAAAGGGGCTTGGGGAAAGCGGTGGAGCCTCCCTTAAGGGTAAGGGAGGACGGGTGGGTTTTCGAAAAAACTCTTTGAATCGTTTCTCGAATCTGAGAAACCAACTCCCTTCTATGGGCAACAATCCAAACATTACAATTGGAATGTTCCCTCAAAAACGATTCTACGACCGAAGCAAGTAGAACCGTTTTTCCCGTACCAGTAGGCATTTGTGCCATCACGGACCGATGAAGGCGCAACGCCTTCTCAATCCGTTCCTTCATATCCTCTTGGTAATCAAAGAGTTTAATATTCTTCATATAAAAGCATATAATGAATATAGCGTCCCTGCTATATTCCAAGCAGTGACACCTATCAGTATGTTAAAAAGTAATATGGTATCTTTTTTTAAAAAAAAGAAAAGTCAAAAAGATAGGCAGAGCTTCATCAAAAGCCCTGCCAATCTTAAAGTATATAATTAAAATTTAAAATCTAATCCCTTTGTGTTTCTCTGATATTATTTATATAACTTTCCAAAAGTACGCCTATTTTCATAACCACCAAGAAAATCACAAAAAATCTGCAAGTTATCAGGAAATTACTACAAAATCAACAGTAAACTATAAACTATCAATTATAAATTATCAATTATCAATTATAAATTATAAACTTCCTCCCACATGCGGTCCCATCAGCAAGTTTTCTCCCGGCGGTCCCATCCCGCACAACCATGGCGCAGGGCTTTGATGCCCCGCCAACCATAGAGCGAAGCGGTTCCGAGCACCGGAGGGCGGTTACATCCTTCCCTTTTCGAGAAGGAAAGTACGTATTTTTTATAAGTGATTGAGAATGAGATAAGTTTTTATCTCATAAAAAGAAGAGGTTACGAATTAGAAATAAACAGAATGTAGCATCCTGCTGTGATTTGCATAACCATCCAAAGAACTCTTTCGGTTGCAAAGGTACGATATTTAATCGGGGATAAAGAATGTTTTAAGATTTTTTATCCTCGATTTTTTGCTTGGATAAATCTGTTTTCATTAAACCATATTATTCTCTATTCTTTGCTATTTCCATTTCAATCCATTCAAACTTATGTGGCAATGGTTCCTGTTTTTTGAATGTTCTGTTTGGTTTGCATGTTCTCATCCTTTCTCCGCTTCTTTCACGAGGAGAATATGCACAACGCCTATGCCGAGGCATAGGCCAGAAAGACCCGCTTTACAGGAAATGGTAGCCTGCTTACCGAGAAATATCTCAGAGAGTGGAACGATCCGCGCATGGGAATCAGAGCTGCATGGTATGTAAACTGGGACAAGCAATCGCTGCTTTCGCTGAAACGCAACATCAGTCACATCAACCTGCTCATGGGCGAATGCTGTTCATCAATCTGAAAACCGGAGCGCTCAGTACTAAGGTAGTTTTTTGCACTGAAAATTTCTTTTGAGATGACAAAAATATCTTTTGTTGGTAAGAGGCGACCTTAACCGCATATTTTTCACTAATCGCAGGCATAAAAGTCACTTTTGTGTTTACCGAAACTAAAATTTAGACTTGTAAAAAGCAGTTAAATACAAATAATCTGCTGTGTATCAACAAGATAATCGCTATGATTATAGATTGGCAATTTAGACCTTATTTCTGGTCGTATTTCTCGGAAAATTTGTATTTTTGCAGGCAAAAAACATAAAAGAATTAAGTCATGAAAAATTTTTATATTCACATCAGTTCATTGATTATTGTGGTTTTGGTGTTTATGTCGTCTTGCCAACACAAGCCTAATACCACGATAGCACAAGCATTGCTACTGGCAGGAGAACACCCGGATAGTGCCCTCGCACTCCTGAACAACATGCAGTTCAGTGAACTGGGCAAGTCTGAACAGGCAAAGTACGCTGTTGTGTACACAATGGCACAAGATAAGTCGGGGTTGGATGTGGACGAAGATTCGCTAATTCGCATTGGATACAACTGGTATGAAAAGCATCCCGAAGATTCCCTTTATGCAAAATGCCAATACTATATGGGCAAATACTATATGCTAAATGATAGCACGGAGTTTGCCATCCGTTGTCTAGATCGCTCATATAAAGCGTCAGAAAAGATAGACGACATCCTTACGGAATGCCTTGCTTTGGAAAAACTTTCTAAAGTAGAGAAGATGACGGATGCCAAACAAGCTTTGCTTCATGCAAGAATGGCTATTGACAAATATGAAAGAGATACGACGGCATCACTTGCCAATAAGATTTACTTCAGGTTGAACTTATGTGAGGCACTTGAGTTTGCTGATAGCTCTGCTATAGCCCTGAAAGAATGTAAAATAGCTTTGAATTTGGCTAAAGAATTGGGAGACTCCCTGGTTTTAGCTGATGTCTATCAAGATATGTCGCGGTTATTTCATGATGTAGGAATGTACCGAAAGGCACTTACTTGTGCAAAGGAAGCCTATTTATATAGGAAATCGATGTTTGATACTTCGAACGCCCTTGCCCTAGCAGATGCATATTGTGATGTTGATTCAACGCTACAGGCAAAAGATATTCTTGCAAAGGTCAGTAAAGATTCTCATGCTAGCCGACACCTTATTTATTATATCAGATGTAAGGCGGCAATAAGAGAAGGACAAATACAACCGGCTATTGTTTGCCTTGACTCGTCAAACTACTATTTAGACAAAATGTACTGTACAACCATGCAAGTCAAAAATGACTATTATGTCTCTGTTCTGCAAAAAGAAAAGGAAGAAGCAAGATTGCAAGGTGAGATTATATCGCAAAAAGCTGCAACAGTATTGACGGTTGTACTGGCACTAATTGTTATCATTTTTGTACTCTACATATATAATACCAATAAGAAGCAAGCAAAACAAAAGGCTACAATGGCAGAACAGCTCCATGCGCAAGAACTCTCTCACCGAGATATTCAAATTTGCACTATGAGGAATTTTCTTCTAAAGAAAATTGATATAATGGAAAAGATCGAGTCCATGAGAAACGAGACAGAGAAACATATACTCATATCAGAAGATGATTGGAATGAAATAGAAGTGTTTTTAGATAGTGTCGAGAATCTCTTTGTGTCAAGATTAAGAGCGCAGTTCTCGGGATTGACGAAGAAAGACCTACGACTGATGATGCTGCTCCGTCTTAAAATGCCACAGAAGGCACTTGCACTAATCTATGGTATCAGCGAGAAAGCAATTAAGCAGAAACTATTTCTCTACAAGGCAAAAGTAGGCATAGAAAAAGAACAAAAATCTCTACGAGAATTCATGGAAAACTACTAAAATCAGTAGCAAAACTTCAAATTTAGACCTCCATTTTTCTGGGGGGGTGGTATGTAATACATTGATTATCAGTACATAATAAAAATGTTGCAAAATTAAAGAATTAGACCCAACTTCTTTGCTGAGTGTTTGGAATTGACGTAACTTTGCACCGAAATTAACAACAAACGAAATCAGTATGAAGAAAATTATCATTTTTACATTATTGTTGTTACTAACAACATTGCCCTCTACAGCAAAGGGCATAAAGACCCATATGGATGGGATGCGGCAACATGGTGGTGCACGCAGTGCTATTCCTTCAGTAATGGTTGACCAAGAGTCTGCATATGTTACTGTAGAAATAAGTCGTTATTCTGGAGAGTACGCAATTTACATCTCTGATGAGTATGGAGTTCCTTTATCAAATACAAATGGTATTGTAGAAGGACGCACATATAGTATTCTTGAAACAGAAGATTTGCCCATAGGCAATTATACTATCATGATTGTTTTGGGCAATTTGGTTTATAAAGGTAAATTCCATATTACGCATTGATAAGGAGTTATATAGCTATATACTATTTTGAATATTAATTTTAAAACAACAATGACAATGAAAAAAATTTTTATCGTTGCTCTTTGTGTGGCTGGAATGATGAGTTCTTGCTCTGATATTGACGACAACATCGCCAACGATGCCAAAAGTTCCATTCTCCTCACACAACAAGAGTATGCAAGTATTGTACCAGATTCTCAACTAGAGATGACGCAAGATGAGATTGTTGATATGGTAAGCAAATTCTCTACAACAGGCAATTCCACTAGAGCTATCGCTGCCAATCCGACAATTGTGAAGAAGTTTTCCCTCTCCTCTTATAGTAACGGAAAACAGATTCCTCTCTATGAGGTAAGTCTAAACGAAGGTGACGATGCTGGTTATGCTATCGTTTCTGGAGACGAAAGAGTCCCTGGAGTCATAGCATATGTTGAGCATGGCTCTCTCAATGACACCCTCACCAACAAAGGTGCAGCTATGATGCTCAAAGAAGCTCAGCGTTCGCTGATAAGTAAAGTGAAGGCTGTAGACGTTGTTATAGATTCTTTGCGAGCAAGTGCTAAAGCTAAAATATCTGCAAAGATTGGAACCAGTAGTTTTACTTTTGAGGGGGTAAAAGACCGTATCGAAGTTCAAAAGGGTATTACTCGATCGGTTGCTACGTCCGATCCTCAGGGCACATTGTTAAAGCAAGTGACACCACTTATCACCACAAAGTGGAATCAGTGTGCGCCATACAACAATCTTATGGACGAGACAACAGCATCCGAAATGCAAAATTGGCCATATTATGGGAAAAACGCTGTAGGATGTACCGCTGTTGCTATTGCTCAGATAGTTGCATTTTACGAATGTTTATCTACTGTCAATGGTGTTTCGCTTAATTGGAGTGCACTGAAGGCATCCTCGCAAATTAGTAATTATGGAAATGAATCTTTAAAAACACAGATTTCAAATTTATTTTACCATGTTGCTCACGGAATTCAAACAACATGGAATAATGGAGTGGGTGGTGCAAAAATAAGCAATGCCTCAAGCTACCTTAGCGGACTTGGCATCACTTTTGATTCCGGAAGAAAGTGGGCTGGATATTCTATGGATGCGGGACGAATTATAGAATCGCTTGACAAATTGTATCCCGTAATTATTACAGGAGCATATGAAGCGGGCACAAGAAGTTCTAGTGTCGGAGGAAGACATTGCTGGATTCTTGACGGTTATCAAATCCGCAGAAGAACAACGACCACCCGTATCATTGTAAAGCAAAACGACACATACATCCATGCGAATTTTGGATGGAGCGGCAGCGAGGATGGGTACTATATGGTGGATAGAAACACCACCAATCTGGATTTTGAAACTTCGTTCAACGGACATTACAACCAGGATTTGAAACTCTATCCTAATGTAAGAAAGAAATAAAACAACCAGCTAAGAGGGTGCGTTATACAAGACGCTCCCTCTTTATCATATATTATAAAATTATGAAAATATATAGTATATTAGGTGTTATCTTAGTTGCGTTATGCTTCTTTGCATGTAAGAGCAATAAAGAAAATGAGTATCAGCCTCTGACTATAGAAAATTATGCAGAGGTATCCTTGGGTGATACGACAAACCTCATAATAACTGGCGGAAGCGGAAACTTTGTTGTTGAAGGTAACGACAAAGTGGACATTTCTACAGCTCAGAATGACAAAAAGAAAATCACTCTTATCGGCAAGGAAATAGGTACTACTCACATCTTCGTACGAGATAAAATCACGAACGAGTCATGTAGCATTGAGGTAAATGTGATTCTCCCATTTCTTACGTTGAACTTTGAAGAGGAGGAAGAAAACCACCTCAATATAAGGTCAAATAGCTTATTCGTATTGGTTGCAAGTGAGGATAGCATATGTTACGCTTTTAGCTATAATAACATGCAGTTTAAATATAATGACATACCAATTATGAAAGGAACATACCATATATCTCAAAATGGAACCATGTTGTCTTTCGACTTAAAAGGAGAAAATAGTACCTTCGAACATTCCTTTAAGTTAAAAAACGATAATGTTGCATACCTTCTGTCAAACATGTCAAGCATAAACATGCTACCGCAAACCTATTTAACGGCAAGTTTTACAGACATAGAAACGGGCATTGACTTTCCGCATGTGTTCATAGGAAATAAAGTCCACAAGACTTTACCAAAAAGAGAGTAGAAGGTCGTATGATTGAACTTCTTTCTCGATAGCATTGGTTATGTCTGAAAATAATTGCTACATAAGCAACATTATTGAATTAAATTCAGAAAATACGTATTTTTATTCGTTTGCTTTTCTCTTCTTATGAATATCCACTATAAGACTCAGCCGTCGTCGCAGAAAGACAGTCCTCGTACCTCAGACTAACTTTCCCCGACTATGGCACGGCAAGAAAAATCCTTGGCGGTATGCCTTGAAATACTTCAAGACTATACTGCCAAGGACTTTTCTTTGTTTGCCGTGCTGACAACGGCTGATTTTTATAGCCACAACTCGCAGTTCCATTTTTTATCGCACAATCCAAACGACATGAAACAGTGGCACGCCACCCTTTCATGTCTTAGTAGTACGGCATGAGGAAAAGTGTTTCTTTTTGTCGGTTGCAGGCTAACCGATCAAAAGAAACACCATTCCTTGATTTGCCGTACCATTTTGTTTGCATACTCCACCGCAAGAAAGAAGTCATTGATGTAAACCCCAACGACCACTTTCATGCTTGGCTGCACAGCCTTGGAGAAAACCCGATGCAAGAAGCATGGACAAGCCATACTCTTCTTTCACCGGAATTTCTCTGAAGGCTGTGCCATTCTTGTATGCGATTTCCATTTTCCTAAAAACATTTGCAAGACAGTAATTGTATCCATTTCTCAGAAATGAGTATGCGATAATCGTGCAGTCCCAAAACTTCCGTGAAGTTTCTATTTTCATTTGCCGCTCTGATTTTCTTTCCTCCACAAGGTCTTTCCTTTTGGCATCAACCGTTATCGTGCAGGTGCAAAGGTATGGCAGCGGGCTTTGGAAATAAAAGGTCGAGCCTTCGGTTTTCGAAAAAATCTCCACACCGTTGGGTAGTATTTTTCCGAAAAACCTTGTATTTCCAGCCTCGCCGCCCTTGAAAGGCACCTGAAACGAAACGACCGATGCGACAGGAAGACGCAAAAAAAATGTCGGAAAAGGGAGCGACAAAAAGGTGAAGAAACGAGAACTTCCCTTCAGTTCCTGGAACCGCAAATAAATTTAATTCAAGGCTATATGACAACAAACATCAATATAACACAGACTTGGTGGAGATTACTCTCCGCAGTCGGCTCAACCCTCATCACTTTGGTGGCTTGGTTGGGATATATGGCTCTCTGCATGGTCGGTGAAGTCATATTGGGAATTATGAAGTTCATCTTCGGCATCATCATTTCCATTCTTTCTATGGTGGTACTGATTGGAACATTCATTTGGTTATTAACACTTTAAAGTACAAGCGATATGAACAGAAGCATTGAAGCGATACCTACATGGTCACTCTGCTACATCATCAATGGCGATGCAAGCGGACTGACAGACGAGGAAATCCGTATGGTGGACGAAGCCATGCGCAAGAACAATATTGAGATAGTAAGTCCAAGATACAACGAGGACATGTGCACAGAACCTTACTTCAGCCATTATCCGTTCTTCGGACTGCCTACAGAAGTTGAGGACTGCGACATCATCTATCACGAGTAACAACCCCTTTAACAACATCAGACATGAACACTACAGAATATTTCAAGAGAACCATACAAGCCTATTTGGAGGAGCGTGCTATGGAGGACGAACTCTTTGCAGCCAAGTATGACAACCCCGACAAGAACATAGACGATTGCGTCACCTATATCCTTAATTGGGTACAGAAGAGCGGTTGCAACGGCTTTTGCGATGACGAGATATATGGGCAAGCCATCCACTACTATGAGGAGAAGGACATCGAGGTCGGCAAACCATTGAACTGCCAAGTGTCTGTCAACCACCACATCGAACTCACAGAGGAGGAGAAGGCACAGGCAAGACAGGAAGCCATCCGCCAGTATCAGCAAGAGCAGATGAACAAGATGCGTAACAGAGATACCGCCAAGCGCACCTCACAGAGAACGGAAACAGAAGTACACCAACCATCATTATTCGACACGTTATGAAACCAAGAACGAAATATCAGAAGCAAGTCGAAACCTCAAACAAGGGGTTACGACCTATCAAGGGAGCGCAAATGCAATGGGCATTCCGTGAATGTCTTGACCACTATGCCTTTCAGTTGAAGCACGGACAGACAACCTGCATGGACTGCGGACACACTTGGACTACGGACGAGGATGCGGACAAATGTGTCTGCCCGAAGTGTAAGGCAAAGTTGGAAGTACAGCGCACCAAGCGACAGAAGGCAATGTCTTCTACCTATTTCAGTGTACTCACCGAGCGCAAGGGACTACAACTTATGCGAGCATTTCAGATGAAAGCCTATTACCGCAAGGGACAAAAGGCAGACATTTATTGTTGGGAGGTGGCACGCTATTGGATGAACGAGAAAGGCAAGGTGGAGGTTATGGCACGCAAGCGCACAATGGGTATCTATATGGACACGTTCTGCTACGACTCCGACATTGAACTGCGCAAGGACAACACCACCTATCAGCATATTGCTTCATTTCCGGTCTGCCCCGATATGAAAGTCATTCCTCAGATATGGCGCAACGGCTTTGACGGAGCGTTTCACGGCATCGAACCGCTTACATTGTTCAAGGCGATGCTGACAAACCACCGCATCGAAACAATGATGAAGCAATATCGTTACGGACACGTCCGCCACTTCATAGACCACCCACGGCACTTGGAAACTTGTTGGAATGCCTACAAGATAGCCAACCGCAACCATTACCTTATTACAGACATCGGCAAATGGGCGGACTACATCTGTATGTTGGTAGAAATGGGCAAAGACATCAGAAGTCCACATTACATTTGCCCCGACAACCTTGAAGCCGAGCACGACAGAATATCCGAGAAAATCAGAGCAAAGAAAGAAAAGGAGCGCACCGAGGAGGAGATACGCAAGGCATTGAAGAACGAGGACAAGTTCAAGGAAATGAAGAGCCGTTTCTTCGGTTTGATGTTCACGGACGGCAATATCGTGGTGAGAATGCTTGAAAGCGTCAGGGAGCACGTTCTTGAGGGTAAGGCGATGCATCATTGCGTAGGCAGCGGTACAAACTACTCACTCAATCCCGACTGCATCATCTTCTCTGCAAGAATAGCCGAACAAAGGGTTGAGACCGTGGAGTTTTCACTCGAACAGATGAAAGTCGTACAATGCCACGGACTACAGAACAAGGACACCGAGCACCATGCCGACATCATCAACTTGGTGAACAGCAATGCAAGACTTATAGAGCAACGAATGGTTGCAACGACATAACATCACATTATACAATTTAGGCGGAGCGATGAAAAATCGTTCCGCCCTCTTTCTTTCAGTGAGCGAATGGCGGATAAAGAAAGAGGGGCAAAGAAACCGACTGCTCCTTATCTGCGATGCTTGCAAAAAACAAAGGACAGCCCCCAATCAAAAGGACTGTCCTATTTTTATAAAACCTTATACTATGGAGTAAACAAGAGCAGATACTCCATTTTTCTTCTTCGCTCGATGGAAGGCACTATCTTTCCATTCCACCTTTTGAAGTCCACATAGTCACGATAGATGTTTCTGTTGCCACTTCGCATCTTGGCATACATCCGGCTTTTCATCACCTTTCCACATCCCACATTGTAGGCAAGTGTAGCCAAGAGCAGCGAGTCACGACCGAATCCACGGAACATGGCGCAGAGCTTTCTGAGGTCAGAGCGCAGCAAGGCATCGGCTTGCCGTTCCGTCATTCTTGGAGAAAACCTCTCGCCAGGCAACAGTTTGTGCCCATATCCGACATAAGGATGATGCTTCGGTCCGTGCAGACCCTCGTACTTCTTGATGCAGGCGACAGCCAACTCAAAACGTGACACATGACAAACTCGCTTTATCGCCCCTTGCGTCTGGGCAGACAAGCTGCCCGACACAAGAAGCAAGGCTAACAATATCATCAACCTCATACGCTACCGAGTTTGTTGGCACTTCTCGCAAACTCTTCCTCCTCATCATCAGTATCGTTGAAACTGAATTCCATTTCGTATGACTTGCCGAAGTTGTCCTCCACCACCACGGTCAGCGTCTGTGTCTCCGTGCTTGCCGAGGTATAGTAAAGACGGAACTTCTCGTTCTCCAACAGATAGCGGTCGTTAGGCTGGAACACCGTTCCGTTCTCCATTCTCAGCGAGCCTTTTCCGTCATGCTGAAAATAGCGGATGGTGTAGATGGTGCCGTCAAACTTGCCCTCCGCCTTCAACTCGCAGCGGATTTCAAAGCGGTCTGTCCACGCACAATGTCCTTTGGCACAGGCATCGTCTCCACCTTGAACGGATACGACTGCTGAATGTCCAGCTCATCGCAGCACGATGAAAGGATTAACGACATGGCACACACGAAAAGGAATGCCAACATGCTCACTGATTTCTTGATTTTATTGTTCTTCTTCATTGTCTTGATGTTTTTGAATGATTGTTACTTTCTTGTCTTATGGTTCATCAGATACTCGTTCAAGTCCTTGTAGCCAGTGTATAGATGCGAATGCCCTACGACTTCTTACCTGTCAACTTGTTGGGTAGCTTGTAGGGTTACTTGTTGGGTGCTTGTAGGGTACTTGTTGGGGCAAGGCACAAAGAAAAGTGAGCTGTGGGGTAACTGTATGACAACTATGGGGTAACTGTGGGGTAATTCTAAAACTATATGATTTTAGTACAATGCCATAAAGCATTTTGCCAAAGTTTTGTGATATATTTGTGGCAAAACAACTTTATTTGATGCCTATGTAGCAGGAAACGCTAAACTATTTCTTCGTTTGAGTTCCAAAATAGAAAGAAACGCTAAACAATACCTTCCCTGAAGAAAAAAGTGGGCATTGTTTTGCGTTTCTTGCCATTTAGAGAGCCGTTGGACGAATTGTTTAGCGTTTATTTCGACTTTTGATGGTTGTTGGGGCTTTTGTTTAGCGTTTCTCGCTACTTTTAACCTCAGTTGGAGGTTTTGATGCACGTTTCTTGTCATTTTGGGATTCAACGAAGCTCTTGTTTTGCGTTTCTTTCTACATTCAAATGCTAACGGAGATATTGATGCAAGTTTCTTCCACCAATCAGAACTAACAAGAGCAAGAAACGGCGTTTCTTACAGCATTTGCAATCCCAGTTTTATAATAAACGTGCGCCAATGGTATAACAACCGTTAAAAAATAGGTTTAATTTCGCAATTTCATCCGATTTTTATTCATTTGTTCCCATTTTAGCGATTATTTTTGTATATTCGCATTCGCAATCGGGAAACCGACAACGCAAAAATCTAAATGTCGAACTTAATTCCAATGATTATGAAGGAAATAAATGACATCAGTTTGCCACGCATGAATAATGGTGCGCATTTCACGTTCGTAAGTAACATTCTTGCACGTGTTGAGTCAGACACTGCCGTAAAGGGCAAGGCTGCTGACCAAGTAAGTAATTTCAAGGCTGCTGTTGCGGCAGAGGACGAAGCCTTGAAAATTTCACAGAAAAGTCTCTTGACTGATGATATTACCAAGGCAGACAGCGACCGTGACGCACTCTATGCAGGCTACAAGAAAGCCGTTGAAGCATTCCTTGCTATGCCTATCGCTGACATGGCACAGGCTGCAAAGGTTCTCGCACAGCACATCAAGGACTACAAGATTAACACCGCCGACCAACTCGACAAGGAGACCGGTCTTTTGGTGAACTTTATCACAGACCTTGAGAACAAATATTCTGCACAGGTTGCCAAGTTGGGCTTAACAGCATTTGTTACCAACATGAAGGAAGCCAACGAGCGTGTAAGAACACTTACTTTGCAACGTACTAACGAGAAGATGGGCGTATCTGTCGGAGCTTTGAAGACTGCTCGCACAGCAAGTGATAACGCTTACCGTGCATTGGTGAAGATGGTGAATGCCCTTGCCCTCGTCTTTGGCGAAAAGGATTATGCTCCGTTCATCGACTACGTGAACACCGAGATTACTCACTACAAGCGTGAGGTGCTTGGTCAGAAGGCTTCCGCACCATCAACTTCTGGTAGCTCAGCAGTTGATTCGAGCAGCACAAGTATACCAAGTGGTGGCGGTTCTACATCTGGCACAGGCTCATCTTCAAGCGGTAGCTCTACTTCGGGCGGAAGTTCATCTTCTGATGGAGATGACAACGTTATCGAAGCTTAGAAATCAGAAAAAGAATATTCAATGCTGCTCTCTGTAAGTTGAGAGCAGCATTGATTTGAGTAGCATAGAATGAATGCAAAAACAAAATCCTTATGGCAAAGATTATTGTAAGAAACCAAACGATAAAGACGCTAACAAAAGATGGAGTTGACTACATCTGCATTACAGATATAGCAAGACAGAAGAATCCAGTCGAGCCTAAAGATGTGGTAAAGAATTGGTTACGCTCCAAAAACACCTTGGAGTATTTGGGACTTTGGGAACAGTTGAACAACCCTAATTTCAAAGGGGTCGAATTCGACCCCCTTTTGAAAGAAGCAGGTTCAAATGCTTTTACAATGAGTCCAACTCGGTGGGTGGAACTTACCAATGCTGTAGGTGTCGTTTGCAAAACTGGAGCGAATGGAGGCACTTATGCTCAAAGAGATATTGCCTTTAAGTTTGCCAGTTGGGTTTCTGTGGAATTTGAACTGTATTTGATAAAAGAGTTCCAGCGACTAAAGGAAGAAGAACAAAAGCAGATAGGATGGTCTGCCAAACGTGAGTTGTCCAAGATAAACTATCGCATCCACACGGATGCAATCAAGGCCAATCTTATTCCGTCAGAGGTAACACGTGAGCAAGCAGCCATGAAGTATGCCGATGAAGCGGATGTACTCAACATAGCCATGTTCGGTATGACGGCAAGGCAATGGCGTGAACAGAATTCCGACAAGAAAGGCAACATTCGAGATTACGCCAGCATCAACGAGCTTATCTGCCTATCGAATATGGAGAACCTCAACGCTGTGTTTATCAATGATGGAATGCCACAATCAGAGCGACTTATCAAGCTCAATCAGATTGCCATTCAGCAGATGAAGATTCTTGAAGATACAGGAGGTAGAAATCTACTGAGATAGATGATTTCTGCTGTTGCAGAAATGAGTACAAGTCACTGTGCAACTTTGTATGTTTTTTTTGAAATAATTATACGCTAAAATATCATTTTGAAAAAATAGATGTCGATGAATATATATGATTTTTTAATTTCTGACCAAGAAATTACTACTGCAGTTAGTAATGCATGCAATTTCTTTGGTTTACCAGAAGTTCCGGTAATAAATAGCGAAGGTGTCTGTGTATGGTCCAATGATGTCCATACTACATTTGATGACGTTTTAGGTGTCAATCGTGAACAGTTGTCTGATATGGGAATGATTAGTGACGATTCTTTGAAATTGGCATATACTCATGAGTGTGCACACCGTGCTTTGCAAGGTTATGACAATTACGAAGGAACACAGGAAGAGCTAGTCTGTGACTATTTTGCTGGCATTCATGCCGGATTGAATAATATTGATGCCGACCAATTTGAAGAAGCACTCAGCAAGACAACTGGTAGCGAGACTCACCCTAATGGTGCATTACGTGTAGAAGCTATCGAATACGGAAAACAGATTGCATCAGACATTAAAACACAAGGAATTGAACCCACGTTTGATTATTGTCTTGATAGGTTTGATGATTTTCAGCCGACAAATTCTGATTTATCCACTATGGATGCTCATTTGGGAGATCCCGATTCTATCATTTCATTTGGTTCTGCTTATTCAAAAGAAGAATATGTTGCCAAAGCAGAGAACTGTTACAAAGAAGCAGACAAATACTACGACAAGGCACAGCGTGACGAAAAGGCATCTGATAAAGCTCACGATTTGGAACAGGCAGAAAAATGGCGTAGAAGAGGTGATGAATATATAAACAAATCAAAATATACAGGCAACAAATAAAAAAGGAGAATTATTATGAACGATTTATTGACTTTATTTGGGCAAGGCAGTGTCGGAGGTGGTATTGTTGTCTCAAAACTAATTGATTATTTTGTACCTTTTGAATTATCTCCACAAGGTAAGCTATTCAAAGCTCAAAAAGAATGGCAAAATGAAATGGAAGAAAAACGCATGAGTTTTCAATGGAAAATAGAGTCTCAGCGTATGCGTTTTCAAGAAAAATTGGAAGAGAAACGTGAAGAATTACAGAAGTATTTACAGGACAACCAAATTGAAGCAAATCGAGAAATAGCTTTGTTTCAAGCACGTGCTATGCGCCAAACACAAATGTTGTTAGCTCAGAAACATGCCCAAGACACTTTACAAGACCATCTTCTTCAAGATGCTCTTAGAACATTTCCTTTGAATGTATCACCATTGGTTTTGCTGAAAAATCAGTCTCAACCATTGGGACACCTTTTGGCATTTTCAGATAGCAATGCCGATTCCGCATCAACAACATCAATAGAACAGGTTTATGAAGAAGTTGAAGCAATACGTAAACATCCTGATGCTCTGAATATTTTTGTGGCCCCAGTACATATCGATTCCAAAATTAAAAACCGCAAGGTTCTTAGCGATCAAATTTGGGATACGGTATATCAGCGCATTGAAAGTTTCTTCACCCTAAATTATAATCGTAGTGGTGAGCATCCTGTAATTTTCTATCCAACAGCTTGGAATGACAAGTATAATCCAGGAATGCATGCAGCAGAAACTCTGCACTATTTCCTGAAAGATTTACCTTGCGTTGTAATAGAACCTCGTTTTGACGGCACCACATTCAGAATGATGTTTTCTACTTGGGGACTTGGCTACAATTCGACTTTACACCATCGTACCGAGCTTAGTTTTCCAATAAATATTGATGCTGTATTAGCTTGGTCTGCTTATGAACGCTCATTAAAAGCATTGGATGCCATCAAGGAGATAGACGGCACATTGGACATTAACGAATATGGTTTTGGAATGAAGAAAAAGGAATTAGAACGAAATATTGATTTATTCCAAGCTCTTCATATTGAAGAACGTATGAAAGGGAACAGAATGCAAGAGATAGAGGCACTTGGTATATACAACATTTTCAAGATAGAGCCTGTTCAAGATTTAGCAATATTGGCTGATTATCTGTCCGCACGTATTGGGCTTAACCTTGCAGTTCTTGCTGACATCCATCATTTGCGCTCTTATGATCGTGACCCTATTCTGCCAAAGTTATTGAAACCGAACTTTCCGAGTTTGTATGCAGACAAATCTGTACGAGAACAATTGTTTAAGGAATATGAGAACTCGTATGTGTGGCTTCGTCGTGAAGAAATAGAATTCAATGGTATGAAAGAAATCCGTGGTGTTCAGTTGGCTAATGTCAAGAAACAATTGGATTTAGTTGATTCTTCAGAGATGGTTGAATCTGTAACAGAAATGACTTGCAATTATGTCAAGAAACGCTTTAATATAGATGCAAAGACATTGATAGATGCAATTAATAGCTCTATTGATTTATGGGAGCCAAAGGACATCTCTTTCTTCCAAAGCCTGTCAAAAGTTGACGAAGTAGCAAATAATCGAAGACTGTATCGTCGCATCGATACTAAAATTTTTGACTTACAACAACAAATGAAAGAATAAAGCATGGATAAAACGATATTAATAAAAACAAATGCATCCACATTGCCAAGCATTGTGGAACGAACTGATGCAACTGTCATTGATGGTAGCTTGAAAAATCTGTTTTGCTCATATTTAGGATATGAACTTGTTGATGGATTGCATGACGATAAGAATATTCCTTATTATCGTCTATTGCGCCCTGCTCAAATTCTTTTAGACTTTGAAAAAGTAAAGTCAGAGTCTTTTAACGAACTATTTCATGAATGGCAGGGAATATTAGAGTATCTGTTTATAAACGGCATAGAGCAGAATTCTTCAACAAAGGAATTTAAGTTCATACTTTCACAAGAACTTGCCAATTGGCTGTTAGCGTGTAACGATAGCCTTTACTATAATATTGGTATGAAAATAAGAAAGTCTGAAAATCTCTCAATCAAAATAGACCATGAACAATTTGATGAGATTGTCAGTTATTTTATGCAAGGCATAAGACAAGAAATAGATAACAAAGACTATCCATTGAATATAGTTTTTTGCAATGATAAAATTAATGAGTCTTCATACATAGTTAATATGCTGTCAGAAAGACTTCCTTTTAATATGGAAATACTTTCTCATATTAGGATAATGACTTTTGCATATTGGAAGAAGCAACAATTTGAATCTTTCAAAGACTGTTGCCAGATAGAGAAAGCGGTATATTATACACGCAACGATTATAATGGTTGTAGCGTTGGTAAAGACAAGAGTATTAGTTTTGAAAATGACGAAAAAGGTGCATACCTTAAAATACGTTTTTATATTAAGGTTTTAAGACCTTGTAATATGAGATACGATTTGCAATTACATATATGTAGTATTCCGCCACATTCTATTTGGTCAAAAACTATTAATCAAGCAATATCTGTAAATACATCAAAAGATGCTGTTGTTGAGAGGGATTTTGTAATTGATTTTCCATATTGTAACTGTGATTATAAATGTGTGTTATTTGCAAACGAAGAATCAATTAATGAAATATCAATTCGTTGTGACTATTATTTAGATTGGCTAGATGATGACCATGGTTATAGCGATTACGACGATCCTGGACCATTTTTGAGAGGTGGTGCCCTTAGTGGAGGTTGACTTGTTACTAAAACTTTTGGTTCATTGGTATTCAAGAAGTTGAAATAAACCATTTAGAAAGCCTTTGGATATTGATTAACTATCACATTTTAGTTTTAGCATAGAACTATGACTTTAATAGAATGATAAAATATAGTAAAATGAAGAAAACATTATTCGTTCAAATAGATAATACGCCAGCTCCTATTGAGGTGGAAAATAGTTATATTTCTTTAGATTGCCGACAGATTAATGATTTTTGTTCTTTTGTTGGCGATGTCCTTGTTGGTGACTTGAAAGATGATAATGGTACACCTATTTATCGTTTATTAAATTCTATGGGTCGTTTGTTAAGTGATTTTGAGGCTGTCGAGAAAGAATGTTTCAACTCAATCATATCTCAATGGTGGGATATGATTGGTGAAATGCTACATGAGGGGCTTACTCAATGTGACAAGCGATTCGTCATTTGTTTTCCACGACTATACGTAGACTGGCTAATAAACAATGGAAACGAATATTATACAGAAATCGGTAAGAATTTGCTGTTGAATCATGGAAGAGTTTGTCTGGATGCCTATGGCATATCAGAAGATATCATCTCTGCTTTGCGCATGAAAATAAACAGATTCTTAAATGAACAAAAAGACGAAATCGAGTATGTTGTTTTTAGCAATAAAAGAATTGGAAATTCATCGAATATAATAAAGCAATTGAGAAATCTTTTTGATAATTACTCATTTCTAAGATATGAGCAATGGGAACATATTCTTATTGAAGAGGAACAAAGAAAAATTGAAAATCTTGAAGATTATCGAGCCTTTTGGCTTGATGATTTGAAACTTGGTGTTACGACAGAAGAGGATATTCCTCAATCAAGAAAAGACAATTACAAAGGATTTCATTTAGAATTTAAGAAAGAAGGAAAATTAAGTAGAATAAACACTTGCGATTTTCATGCAGACGATGCTTATAATTCAATTTTGTCCGTTATATATGGTAAGAAACAGAATCGGCATGAGTTGAGTTATAATAAAGTTGCAAAATATTTGCTTTGCCAAAAAGGATTTTACGTGTCTATACCACCTCATAAGAAATGGCATGAGTTGCTCAAACGTTATTGTTATGAAGGTGATTTACGTAAAGACACTGACACTTTCTCTTGTTTAGTTCATTTCTTTAGCACTATAGAATATGAAGAAATAGCCGACTTTGAAGAAGAAATGGATTCTTTAACAAGAATAGATATAAAACTAAAATAGAAAATTAAACGAAAGTTTTCTAAAAGGAATATTATATTGCAGTAGTCTCCACATTCCATGTTTGCCAACTGACTGCCCACATCATTGCGAAGATGCTTCAACTCTTCCATATCCTC